>Ga0074195_1000728_pt1 | contig 57315 bp, 48 predicted proteins | sample EPASupsiteHSE623_FD_64525 | JGI IMG/M metagenome (GOLD analysis project Ga0074195, IMG submission 64525) | Bioremediated contaminated groundwater from EPA Superfund site, New Mexico - Sample HSE6-23 | ecosystem: Environmental > Aquatic > Deep subsurface > Groundwater > Contaminated ...
CGCACAAGTGCTGCAGACAACAGTTGGATCTCAGTCTGCTACGGAAACGGTCTTTTTGTGGCTGTCGCGTATTCAGGCACAGGCAACCGTGTAATGACCAGTCCGGACGGAATCAACTGGACTATTCGCACAAGTGCTGCAGACAACGAATGGATCTCAGTCTGCTACGGAAACGGTCTTTTTGTGGCTGTCGCACAGACGGGTACAGGCAACCGTGTAATGACCGCAATGATCTCCGGTGAGATTTCCACGACAGTAGCTGCGCGGGCAGTGGTCAGGGGCATCACGGGCAACATAGCGGCCTATGACATTATAGCCATGGTGAGCCGCATCACGGGCGTTACGTCCTGCGAAAATGAGCTGGCGTTCTCAGGAGGCACACCGGACGAGACGGATAACGAACTTCGCACAAGATATTTTGATACCATCAAGGCACCGGGCAGAGCAACGGCCCTGATGATTCAGCGTTCCCTGGGAGATCTTGCGGATGTCTCGGAGGTGCGAGCCGTGAACTACGGCTCAGGAGATGTAGGCATTCTGGTTGCTTATTCAGGAGGTATCGAGGAGAGCTCAGAGGATATCGTGGATGCCATCTCGGAGAACATTGCCGCCGGTGTGCAGGCCAGGGGCTGCCTGGGGGCCACGATTAACGGGGCTTCCGTGATTGTTCTGAACGATGATGTTTATGGTGGGCTGATTTTTGTCAGGCCACGGGATTTCATAGCTGCAGAAGAGATCCTGGCCCTAACGTACCTCGATATGAACGGCAGTAGCCGGGGCGCCACGGCAACCATCCCTGCAGGCACGCATAGGGGCGAGATGATTGCGGCTGAGATGGCTAGCCCCGACAGCCGGGCCAAGAAGATTCTCACTGCTCCTCCCTCTCCCGCCGGCAACTCCTATGATGTGCTGCTCGGCATGGGGAGTCCAGGGCATCTCTACAACCTGCCTGAGGCGATCGAGGTGGGCATAGAGGCCAGGATACGCCTGACCGAGACGCCCGAGGCGGGCTTGACCGGGTTGGTCGAGGACTCCCTGAAGGCTTTCCTTGGGGCGTTCGTTATTGGAGAGCGGCTGGAATACAGCGACGTGGTGAGGTTCCTGTACAACCTCTATGATGCTCTGGCAGCGGATACGGAATACGTAGGCCGCCCCTTCATAGGCATAGACGAGTTGGTCTCTCTGACGGTTTCGGTGAGCGACCAGATCGCCACAAAGAACGGAGATCGGATCACGGTAGAAGAGGATTGGAGACTGATTGCCGGCGAAGTGAATGTGGAGGTGGTGACGTGAGGCTGTCTCCTTCCGTGAAGGAATGCCCCGCCTATGAGGTGTGTCGGGCGAAAAATGTGGGCTGCGAGATCTGTCTGAAGCCTGCCCAAGGAGCAGGCAGGAAAGGCTAGACCCCCAGCTGCGGGATGTGTGCCAGATAGGCCTCCTTCACCTTTTTTAGATCGGAATGCAGATATCTGTCTATCACTTCCCGCCCTGCGTCACCCCGCAGGATCTGGATGTATTCCCGCTTCATCCCGGCCTCGTCGAGCCAGGTCGTGAAGCAGTGCCGGAAGCAATGCGGACTGAAACGGTCCTGCAGCTTCCTGGAGGCAGGATCGTGGAGGCCGACTCGCGCGGCTGCTGTGGTGATCACGATCTCGATGCCTCCGATTCCAAGTCCACTTCGAGCGGACTGAAAGAGCGGCCCAGACATGGAGCCCCGGATCTGCAGGTAGTTCTCAAGGCACTCGGCGGCTTCCAGATCGAAAAACACAGTGCAGTTGGTCCGCTTGGGGTGGGGATGTACCGACAGCGTCAGGCCATCGATATCCACATCCTGCAGCTCCAGGGCGGCCAGCTCACCCACCCTGAGTCCTGTTTTGGCGAGCATCACGGCAATTGCCTTATCTCGGGCGGGCAGGATGCTGTTCACCAGAAGGGACGCCTGCTCGACGGTGATGAACTGGCGGGCTTGGCCACACAAGTTGCCCCTGTACGATTTTAGGGATTTTAGCATGACCGCGGGCACATGGGTGTACTCTATCATCTTCTCATCTTCGAGATAGATATAGAACGTTGAGATCGCGGACATGCTGAACCTCAGCGTGCTGTATGCGAGATTTCTTCCCCGCATATAGGCGATATATTTTCGGAAATCATCTCTTCCAGCGGAGCTCAGGTTTCCGCCGAGCCAGCCATGGAAAACCTCGACTTGGGCCACGTAGCCTTTGATCGTGGCAGGCGCTTTCCCTTGGGCGGCTAGATCCTCAGCGAAGTCCTGGACCAGGCTTGGATTCTCTGCCTGGCCGGCGTCCTCGAGCTCGAGGGCTGCCTTGGCCTTCATAGCATCCATCTCCAGCCTCGGGTGGTCTCACTGATGACCCCGGCTGCCTGTAGGATATGCAGCTGTGTCGAGATGATCTTCATAGCATCGACATCTCGGGGGCTGACCCCCAGGGACTCCAGGATCCGGGCAGCCGTCCAGATGGATCCAGTTTTCAGCAGGTCCACCAGATCACTATTCAGATGCTTACGACCCCGCTCCTCTGCCCATTCCGCACCCCGCAGGCGGAACAGATCCGTCTCGGCCCGTTCCAGGGCCAGGACGCGGAGCTTCAGGTCTTCCCGAAGCTTCCGATTCTCTTCCTGTAGGCCAGGGTCCGCCCTAGGAGGCCGTGATAAGTCAGTCTCCTTCAGATAGAACTCGACAGCTTCCCGGATGAAGGCTGCTCGGGACATTCTCTCTTTTTTTGCTCTCTCCTCCCAACGGATCTTCTGCTGTTTTCCACCGGGTGGCGGAAAATAGACATCTATGAAAGGCATGTCTTTTCGAGGCACTACATCACCAAAATAGATATCAGGAGATTAGTTTAAAAGCATTGCCTGTATGGGGCGAAACTAATGCATTTTGATCGTTTATCATGATCATCTGTCCAGAGACTCGTTACCAAAGAGCCTAACCTGCCTTCCAGGAAGGGCCTTTCAGACTGCCAAATTCAAACTCGCCTTTTCAACATGCAAACGCGGCCAATGGCCATCTCATTCCGGCCTTCTGGAACTGGTCGCCTCAAAATCGTTTCGGCATCCTTCATCAAAATGGTGCCATAAGTCCCAAAGACGTTTGGATTGATTTACAGGCCTGGGAATCGATGGGTTTATTATGTAAGGCGGGAAGGAGAATGGCTACTTCGCGGGGTTTGGAGCTATGGTTAAACTTGGATTCGTTGTCTCGGAGTTTAATAGGGATATCACTTATCAGATGGAGTTGCTCGGCAAAGAGCATGCTAATTTTCTGGGAGCTGAGGTCACAAATGTCGTTTATGTTCCCGGGGTCTATGATATGCCTCTCGCCGTCAAGATGCTGCTCCGTCGCGAGGACATCGATGCAGTGGTGACAATCGGCTGCGTGATTCAGGGAGAGACGGCTCATGATGAGGTTGTGGTTCAGCATGCGGCCCGAAAGCTTATGGATCTTTCACTGGAGTACGACAAGCCTGTGACTTTGGGAATCACAGGGCCCAAGATGTCCAGGCCGGATGCTCACAGGCGTGTAGACTACGCCAAACGGGCAGTGGAGGCCGCGGTCAAGCTCTTGCAGAGGCTGGGAGGCGAGTAGCCAATGGTATCGGCGCGGATGGCTTCCATCCATGAGTCAACCACTCTGAAGATCTCCGCCATGGCAAAGAAGCTCACGGCCAGCGGCCTGGATATCATCGATATGGGCGTGGGCGAGCCGGACTTCGACACGCCGAAGCACATCGTTGAGGCGGGCTGCAAATCTATCCGGGATGGTGAGACACATTATGCACCGACGGCGGGAATTCCGGATCTGCGAAAAGCCATCGCCCAGAAGCTCACCCGAGAAAACTCGCTCAAAGCCTCGCCGGAAGACGTCATCGTTACGCCCGGAGCCAAGATGGCGGTCTTTGCCGCTGCGCAGGCGCTCCTGCAAGAGGGCGATGAGTGCGTCCTGATCGGGCCGTCCTGGGTGAGCTACGAGCCCTGTGTGGCCTTTGCCGGTGCAAGCGTCTCCTGGGGCCGGGTCGATGATGATTTTCAGCCGCAGGATCTGGCGTCCAGCATAAATTCCAAGACCAGGGCAATTCTTGTCAACTCACCATCCAATCCGACCGGGGCCGTATTCGAAAAGAAGGTGCTGGAAGAGATTCGCGATCTGGCCGTGGACCACAATCTTTTCGTCATCGCCGATGAAATTTATGAAAAAATAATTTATGATCACGAGCATATCAGCATCGGCTCCTTGCCGGGAATGGAAGACAGAACTGTAACCATAAACGGATTTTCCAAGGCCTATGCCATGACCGGCTGGCGCCTGGGATATCTGACCGGTCCCAAGGAGACCATGAAATGGGTTAACAGGCTTCTTTCTCATTCCGTCTCCCAGGCCACAACCTTTGTGCAGCGCGCCGGCGTCGAAGCAATTACGGGCCCGCAGGATGAGGTTGTTGCCATGGTCAAGGAGTTTCGAGCGCGGCGGGATTTGCTCGTCTCCGGTCTGAGAGATCTGGGAATCCCATGCAGTATCCCTGGAGGCGCTTTCTATGTCTTCCCCGATGTTGCGGAATATGGCGGTGGAGATGCTTTTACGGATAAACTCCTCAAGGAAGCTCTCATTGCGGCCACGCCGGGCTCGGCCTTTGGGCCGGGCGGAGCATCTTTTGTGCGCCTATCCTATGCCACCTCCCAAGGTAGGCTTCAAACCGCTCTTGAAAGGATAAGGAAGATGCTGGGCTAGCCCGCTAAACAGCCCTTGCAATGGTGATCGAAATTTATCCAGAGTCTCCAATTTGAATTTTTTTGATAATTTTGGGCAATATCTTTCTAGAGCAATACCCGGAAGCCCCGATCATCCTGCCCTGACTATCGGCTACAGGTTCCTATTCTTCATTTTGCAACGCCAATCGCAAAATATATATTCGTTGAATGTCGTAATCCTCTTCGATAATATTCTGAGCAAACGATGAAGCTGATAGCCGGAGGATCCATCCTTTAAAGGCAAGATTTGCGCTTCTTCCGAATGCTCACCGAAATGAGGGGTGATTTCCGTGGAAGACTTAACTAAGCTAGCGATAGCTGTGGATATTATTGATACGCTGGAGGCAGAACTGATAAAGGCCAAAGATGCCTCGGAAGAGGCCAATCGTGCCAAGGCTGTGTTTATGGCCAACATGAGCCATGAGCTGCGCACTCCATTGAATGCTATCATGGGCATGAGCAGCCTTCTGCTCATGGACAACGGTCTCACTCCCCAGCAGAGAGATTTCATCGAGACCATCAGCTGCAGCGGAGAGATGCTGCTGACCCATATTAATAACCTCCTCGACATCTCAGGAATGGAAAAGGGGCTTGTCGAACTGGTTAATCTTCCCTTCGAACTGCAGGGCTGCATCAGGACATCGCTGGGTCGGATCGCGCAGGCCGCTTCCGAAAAGGGATTGAGATTGGAAAGCCGTGTGGATAAAAATGTCCCCCAAAAAATCTGCGCTGATTCGAACCGGCTCTGCCAAATTCTTGAAAATCTGCTGGATAATGCCGTAAAATTTACCGAGAAGGGTGTGATCCTGGTCTCAGTCAGCCCTGAAAGCGATCATGGAATCCATTTCGCAGTCAGCGATACGGGCATAGGAGTTTCCCAGGAGATGTGGGACCGTGTCTTCCAGCCCTTCTGCCAGACGGATGATGCCCTTACGCGCAGATATGAGGGCATGGGTTTGGGTCTGACGATAAGCAAGAAACTGGTGGAGATGATGGGCGGACGGATGTGGATTGAGAGCCGGTCTGGCAAGGGCACCACATTTCATTTCACCATCCAAGTCGAACCTGAACCTGGCCGTGACCGGTGTGCTGGAATTCAGCCGGGCCAGGGAAAAATCGTGCATCAACCCATGGCCGCAACAGTCTTCGCCGAATCTTCTTCCGCCAGAGGAATATGACTCTAACATAACTCTAACTACTACTATTCCGGCTGCTCTATGAGAGCCAGCGGCATATATTTTATTGGTGCCTATTGGGTCATAACGCTCGCTTTCTCTCGAACGGCCTTCTTGTCCGCCTCGCTCAATAGGCAGCCGCAGGTCTCCGGTTGGGCCAGAGCGCAATTGCAGGGCTCGATGTGGATGGTAACATTGGTTCCGGGAAAGTGATGCTTGATGGCATCTGCGATCATGTCGGAGATGCGGTGCGACTCATCCACGGACATGGAAGCGTCTACCCGCACGTGGAATTCCACGAAACGGCAGGCTCCGGCCTTGCGGGTCCGCAGCTTATGAAAACCCCGCACAGTGGGTGCAAAGACCATGATATGCTTGCGAATGTCTCCTTCTTCCTCCGCGGGAAGGCTCACATCCATGAGATCCTGGGCTGACTCCAGCGTCAGCTTGTAGGCGGCCTTGATGATCAGCAGTGCCACTCCCATGGCTACCAGCGGATCTATCCAGTGAAGATCGACTCCCGGAAAGAGCATCTCACCCGTCCAGATTACGGCAAGGCCCGTCATGACGCCCGCCGAGGTGTAAACATCGGTGCGCAGATGCCAGGCATCGGCTTGCAGTGCCACTGAATCCGTCTCCTTGCCCACGCAAAAGAGCCTGTGCGAGACGAAGAGATTGGCTGCGGAGGATATCAACATGACAGCCACGCCCCAGGACGGGCTCTCCATCGGCTCTGGATTCATGAGTTTCCTGTAAGCCTCGAAGATAATCCAGACTGCCGCCACGAAAATGAGCAGCGCCTCCACTGTGCCCGAGATATTTTCTGCCTTATAGTGTCCGAAGGGATGATCTTCATCCGCCGGCTTGCCTGCCGTCTTCACAGCCAGGAGAGCGATCAAAGCAGCCAGCAGATCAACACCGGAATGGATGGCCTCGGAGATCACTGAGACCGATCCTATCATCAGGCCCACGGCAAGCTTGAGAAGAACCAGAACGGTATTGGAAATAACCGATAACAAAGCTACGTTCGATTTCCGCTTATTGATGTCTGCAAGGCGAGATTCCATTTTTTGGCACCGGTAGTCACGGATTCTGACTGACTGTCAGTCATCATATTAGTATATAAAATTAATCCCGGCAGGATGCGGTCCGGGGATACGGTAGAATGACAAAATTTTAGAATCGTCTCATGAAGAGGGCAGCGGCCAGAATGCCTACAATCGCCAGAAATCCCTCAAAGCCGGGTTGCTTGGCCATCTGATTGATCTGATTTTGCAGTTCCTCTTTCGCTTTCTGCTCGATCTGCTCCGAGGTTAAATTCAGGCTCTGGTTGGCCTTCTCCAATGCCCGGCCTTTCAGATCCTCTTTGGCGGCATTGAGGTCCTGGGTGATATGCTCCTGGGTTAGATTGCCTTCCATGACATGCATAGCTGCTTTTTGCTGCAGCTCAAAGCCTGCTGAATTGACCTTTTCCTGAAGGGAACCGGCAACCGCATCGAGTGGATTTTGGGCGGACACGGTCGAGATCAGGGCTATGAGAATAGCCACAATGAATATGCTCCAAGTCTTCATGTCTTGTATCACCTTTTTCTCGCAAGAATGCGAGACTTCATAATTAGCCAAGCTAGCCTAAAAAGCTTCTGATATCAAAAATTTTTTCTGCAATGATTTGCAATTGCGGCCATTCGTAGCACCGCTTCCCGGCTTGACTCTAAACAACGAGGATAAACCTGTAATCCTTCACTCCCAGAGCCCTGCCCAAGATTGTTTCCAGGGTGCTGCGCATCTTTTTGCTGCGCGCGGGATCGGCGAAGATCTCGGGATGGTGGAAGAAATAGACCATGGATGCAAGAAGAAACTCCACGGCTTCTGTGGGGTGCTGAACATCGAATCTTCCCTCTTGTGCCCCGTCCGACACCACCTCGGACATGAGGGGTACGAGCCTCTCGATGAGGTGCCGTTCCATCTTTTCGTGCATCACGGCGTTGCTCTCTTTGTGAAGATAGTCCATGATCTCTTTTCGGGAAGAGCTGATGCCGATGATGCTGTTGACCATGGCGTTGATCTTGGCGGCAGGGTCGAGCATGTGGTCCTGCATGATCAATCGCGCATCGTCCTCGAGGGCGGCCATGTCTTTTTCGATGATTGCTTCCAGGATCTCTTCCTTGCTCGGAAAATAGTAGTAAAAGGTGCCCTGGGCCACGCCTACTTCCTGAACTATATCACTCACAGCGGTCGCTTCGTAGCCTCTCTCCATGAAAAGCCGCTCCGCTGCATCAATCAGCTCAAGCTTGCGCTCTTCCGGGTCCTTGGTAATTCTCTCTTTTGCCGTGCGCTTCAACATCTTCCGCCTCGAATAGACTGACGATCAGTCATAAATTCCAATATAAGAACTTTCTTCGCGTTCTTTGCACTTCGAATTTCCGCTCTTTGTTGACATATCTTTCTAATTATTTGATTCGATTTATTCATTTTATTCTTTCACATTCTATAAATAATCCATGCATTGTCGAAACCTGTGGCTTTAAGGCTTTTCTGGTATTGCAGATCTCCCCCACTAGATCTCACAATTCGGATATCACATTGCAGGCTCCCCTGCCCGGCCCATCAAAAGGAATCTGACGTACGCCAGCTCCCACAGACCTTTTCAAGCCAATTTTAGCGCCGCCAGGCTCTCCAGGACGCCCTGCTCGGTCTTTTGCTCAAGCGCCGCCGAGATTCCTCTCTCTTCGATCGTCCGCAGTACCGGCGCAAAGTCGATGACCCCTTTGCCGAGGGGCATATGCTCGTCTCCGTTTCCTGAATTGTCGTGCAGGTGGACGTGAGCGATCTCGGGCAGCTTCAGGAAATCAGCCAGCGTTCCGCAGGTTTGTGCATGGCCCACATCCAGCACCAGCCCCATGCCGTGCAGATCCAGATCCGGCTTATTGAAAAAGAGCCATTCGCTCCTCGGCATATTCTCGACGGCCAGGCGGATTCCCAATTCCTCTTGCAGCGGCGCAAGCTCAATCAGCGATTGGTCGAGGGCCAGCAGAGCATCCTGCCAGCAGAAGCTCCACGCGGTAAAGCCGGGGTGAATCACATAAAGTTCCGCTCCGGCGGCGGCGCTGGCCTGGATGGCCCGGCGGTGCAGCTCCACGGACGCCTCTCGAAACTCCGGGTAGACGCTGGCGATGTTGATGTCTGCCACCAGTCCGTGCACGGTGTACTTGAGGGAGAAGGATGCCGCAGCCTCCAGGTTCTCGGGCCGCAGCAAGCTGTGCCGGGCCTCACAGAGGATCTCGGCGCGGTCGGCGAGCTGTGAGATGCGTTCGAGTGCATCCGGCAGAGGCAGGTCCTGGTAGGCCCAGGTGGAGATTCCGAGCTTCATGGCCATCGGGAATATGCAAAAGTTAAACAGGTATATTATGATTATTATGGTCGCTATGATCTTTCGAATCTCCAGTACATTATCTTCCCTGCATCGGCTCTTAAGCACTTCGATTTTTGAGCCGATTACCTTCGCCCCGCACTCGCCTCGTCCTTTAACTTGTAGGATCGCGAAGGACGGAGCGGGAAGTCCCCATCCTTCAGGGTGGTCTCCCGGACTGAAGTCCGGGGAGTGGCTGACGAAAAGTCAGCCACAGGATGAAAGCGGAGTCCTTTGCCCCAGTTTCATATTACCAATAACTATTTAACCTAATGACATAATAATCTATTAATGCTTAAAACGTATCGCTACAGGCTCAAACCTACAAAATCTCAGGTTACTATCTTAGTCGTTGACGGGAGATAAAGTATCCAATTTTTCGCCTGCGTCACCTGAAAATCGACATCGAACGCAGGCTAATCCAAGACATTGGCTTTGGAAACTGAGTAAATTATCTCCCGTCAACCCCTTAGAACGGCAACTTGAGCTTTGCAGATTTGTCTATAATGATACGCTCGCAGATCGAAAGAATGCTTGGGAGCTTGAGCAAAGAACGGTCAAGCGTTTTGAGACTCAGGATCGATTACCTCAATTGAAGCTGGATATACCCGAACTCAGGGATGTCTATTCACTGGTTCTTCAGAATTGTAGCTCTCAGGGCGGAACTGGCTTTCAAGGAGTTCTTCCGAAGAGTCAAGGCAGGAGAAGAACAAGGCTATCCAAGGTTCAAGGGCAAAGGACGATAAGATAGCATCACGTACTCTCAATCCGCGGAGGCGGTGATTCGATAAAGACGCTAATTTATGGAGCAGGCGCGATAGGCTCCATGACGGCATTCCTGCTCGCTGATCTCGGAGCAGGAAGCGATCAGAGGATCGACGATATTGCCCTTCTGGGAAGGGAGTCCCACATCAGAGAGATCAGGAAAAACGGCCTTGGCGTTGCTCTCTCTCATGAGACGAAGACCATTCGATTCGAAAACTGCTTTTCCAGCCTGGATGAGCTGGCCGGTTCGGATTTAAATCCCGATCTGGTGATATTTTGCGTCAAAACCCATTCTCTTGCCGGAGCATCTGAAGAGCTCGAAGGATCGGGCATTTTGGACCGAAATCTGAAGAAAGCCGTCTTCGTTTTATTGATGAACGGCATGGGAAATGCTGACCTGCTCAATCTGCCGCGCGACAGAGTTTTTGAAGGCATCACCTCCATGGGGGTCAGGTTCGCAAAGGACGGCCTGATCGAGCTCAAAGGAACGGGCCAGACAGTATTTGAGGATCGAATCGATCAGGAAACGAAGGACTTCTTGAGAGGGAGGTTCGAGCAGAAAGGTTTTGAGATAAAATTCGTTCCCGATTTCAAGAATCACCAATGGAATAAGCTCTTTGTCAACTCGGTCATAAACCCTATTACCGCTTTGACCGGAAAAACCAATGGGATAGTTCTATCCGAGCATCTGCAGGACACCGTAGCAAAGATCATTGATGAGTGTGCAAAGGTCGCCGCGGCAGAGGGAATTGATGTGGTGCCAGAGACCGTCAAAAGCTCAGTCTATTCGGTGGCTGCCAAGACCCATCAGAATACATCGAGCATGCTTCAGGATGTGCAGAAGGGCAAGGCAACGGAAATTGATTCCATAAACGGCTACGTGATCAGGTCGGCAAAAAGGCATGGTGTTCCTGTGCCCATAAATGAGACTCTTTATTCTCTGGTGAGGTCCATGGAACCGCCTGGCTCTGGTGGGATTTAAGTCGGTGATATTTTTCTTGACTTTTATATCTTTTAGGCGTGATTAAACCTCTAATATGCAACTTGAATTTCATAGACGAACTTGAATTTCATAGACGAATAATGCGGAGTCATCTTTTATCTCGCACTCTGCCGACGAATTATGGTGTTCTAAAATTATTTCGCGCCCGTTTTAATTTATCGAATTGAATTATTAATTACCCTTACAACTCGAATGAAATCTCTGACCAATAGCAAAACGGGCCCTAAATAGTGTTCCACTAAATGCCGTTTCCGGAGTCTCCAGGCTTTGAAAATTAAGCCTTCCGCGACCTTCCAGATGAGAGCATTTTACGAATTGCGAAGCTTTACATTTATATCAGCCTTAAAAAGAAAATAAAAATAAGTGGAAAGGCCATGCGGCTCACTTGATCTTTTTCTGAAGCTTCTTGAGCTTCTTTTTGGCGGATTCGCTACCCAAAGCTGCCTGCTTTGAGAGCTCTTCTGCCTTGGCCTTCTTCACTTTATTCAGCTTCTCCAGCTGTTTCTTGCTCGTTGGCATATAGTCACCTCTCTACACCTTGGCTGATTATCTTTAGCTTTTTCCATCTTAAAAATATCCCTGTATCGTACCAGCCTATAAGTTCTTCGAATGAAGGAAAAGCTGACCTATGTTTCTCGTATTCTCCCGAAGACCGTTTTATCTTTCCGTTCGTCTGGGGATGCTTTGCTCTGGCTGATATGGCTTGATGCCATATTTTTTGGGTGATCTTTGAACCTAAGCTCCCGGAAGAGTGGGCGCAAAGTTTTGGTGCATCAATGATTTTTCGTTATTATTTTTCATATCGGCTTCAATGCTTTCTGTCTGGGCATCATTTTCGGCATTCTTTAGCATAAATCTTCTATCTTTGGATTTCATGATGCTATAATCTTTTTGTGGGCACATATTGCCTTGCAAATGGGCTGTGAAATGGCGTATTTGAGGTTATTTTTTGAAATAAGGGCAATTTCATCGAGATAGCCTGTTTGATGCGCCTACCAAATCCGGGAGCTTAGGTTTGAATTTGCTGTTCCGATTTCGTATCCTGAACTATGCGTCCAGGCTAAGATGGGAAGGCGAAATTGTTTCTGGACTTCTGCAACCCTGCCAACAAATCAAAAATCTTAAATAGGTTTGGATGAAGACAATCGACTGGAATAATTTGATGAAGTTCCCCTCTGTGTGTGAAGTGAGTGAGAAGATATTGATTCCTATTATGGAATAATTATTCGGAGATAATATCTATGAGTGAAACCTCAGTTACGCGAATGTCCATGGTTGAGATCGATCTCGTTCCCTGGTGGCTGGTCTTGCTGGAAGGCCTGGCTGCATTGATCATTGGCATATACCTGTTCATATCGCCTGTACCAACTGTCATCATCCTGGTTTCCATCCTGGGATGGTACTGGCTCATCACAGGTATCCTAACACTTATTACACTGATCCTGGACAGGACAGATGCAACCTGGCGAGCGCTCAGTGCGCTACTGGGAATCGCAGCCGGTATTGTCGTCATCGGCCATCCGTTCTGGAGCGCGGCGATAGTCCCCGGCACTCTCGTCGTCCTGGCTGGAGTTCTCGGCGTTTGCTTCGGATTTATCAGCCTCTTCTGGGCGCTGAAGGAAGGATGGGGTGCAGCCGTCATGGGCGTTCTCAGCGTAATCTTCGGCCTTCTGCTGATCGGCTCTCCCATGATCGGCATCGCCATCCTGGTCTATCTGCTAGGCGCTCTCGGGGTGGTGGGCGGGCTTGCCTCCATTTACCTGGCTTTGAAGCTGCGAAGCAACTGATCTCCGGCTCCCGGAGCCTGGCAAGAGCAGCGACTGCCTGAAAGCGATTAATTTGTTTCGCCCGGCAGAAGGGCATGAGTCCCATCCTGCCGGCCTGCCCTCATATCAGGCAGGGCTTATGGCAAGAATTCATCGAATCATACGAAAGCTATAATTTCCAGGGGGTCCGGGCTACAACCGTGGATTGGTTCTTCTTCTCGCTGATCGGCGCATCATCTCTGGCGGTTACCGGGATAATCGATAAATTCATCATCAGCAAATATGTTCGCAGCCCTCTGGCATACCTCGCTGCCCTGGTCATCCTGCAGCAGATCTTCGCCATCGGCATCATTGCCTCTTCCGGGCTCGGATTCGTTTATCCTCAATCGCTCTATGCCCTGGCCGCAGGCGGTCTGCAGATGGTTCTTTGGGCTTCGTACCTGCGCGCCCTGCAGGTGGAGGAGACCAGTCGGGTCGCGGCTATGGTCTACGTATTTCCCATCTTCGTCTTTTTGGGCGCATTCATATTCCTCGGTGAGACTCTGGCCTGGAAGGATTATATCGGCGGAGGCCTACTGGTATTGAGCGCCCTCTTGGTATCCTACAAGCCGGCCGAGGGTGGCCCTGCCATCATCTCTCCCGCGCTCAAGTACATGGCGATATTCTGGATCTTCACGGCGGCCTATGCCATAGCCTCCAAGTATCTCCTCGGGTTCATGGACGAGTGGCATCTCATCATGTGGTCATCGCTCGGCAACTTGATCGTGGTCCTGCTGATGCTCGCTGATCGAGAGATCAGAGCGGAAGCGTTCCGCTACATTCGTGGAGGGCCATTCCTTCTCTCAGCGCTCCTGGCCGATGAGATCTTCGACTTCGTGGGAAGAGGTGCTTTCATCTTCGGCTACGCTCTGGGGTCAGTCGCCCTGGTCTCCAGCGTCGCCGCCCTGCAGCCGTTTGTAACGCTCATTTATGTGATCATTCTTGGCATTTTCATTCCCGGCGCGCTGAAAGAAGAGCTGAGCCCAAGAACACTTGCTTTCAAGATTGCGGCGATCGTTCTGATAATGATTGGCGTGTACCTGGTATCATAGCTGGGAACTCATCAATGCAAATTTTTTGTAATTAATAATTCTCGGGTCTTCGAAACCTCTGGTTCATTTTTTATGCGACTTCTATCTTTTTCACAATCCATAGATCTCGAATTAGAATACTTGGAACGCGAGGGAAGCTGGAAAACATTTCTCTAACCAAAAGATTCAACTTCAAATAGCCTTCAAATTATGCATGAAGTGCGGGGTGAAAACGGAAATGCCATCAACCGGACAAATTGTGGACATGAATGTTCTTATCATAGATGACGATATCAGACTGCCTACCGCTAACGGTCGAGCCGTGCGCGCCCTCGCTGAAGAGCTTCGCCATAGAGACGTGACGGTGGTCGAGTCCTTCTCGGAAGATGACGGCCGATCGGTCATACTCTCCGATCCTTCCGTGCAGTGCATTCTTCTGGATTGGAATTTGGGCGGTGATGATCCTGCAAGCCACGCCAAAGCTCTAGGGCTTCTCACGCTGGTTCGTTCCAGAAATAAGCATATTCCTATCTTCCTCCTGGCGGAGAGAGGCCAGATCTCTTCGATCACTGCAGAGGTAATGCGCCAGGTCGATGAGCTTATTTGGATGCTGGAGGACACCCCCGGTTTCATCGCCGGACGGATCATTGCCGCCATGCGCCGCTATCGCGACCAGATCTCTCCACCCTTTACCAAAGCGCTGATGGACTTCGCTCAAGTTTATGAATACTCCTGGCATACGCCGGGCCACACGGGCGGAACCGCATTCTTGAAATCGCCGGTAGGAAGGGCTTTCTTCAATTACTTTGGCGAGAACTTGCTGCGATCTGATCTCTCCATCTCCGTGGGAGAGCTCGGGTCACTGCTCGATCACTCCGGGCCAATCGGCGAGAGCGAAAAGTATGCTGCGCGCGTCTTCGGGGCTCATCGCTCTTACTGTGTGACCAACGGCACCTCCACCTCAAACCGCATCATCTTCACGGCCTGCGTGGCGCATGGCGATATCGCCCTGGTTGACCGCAACTGCCACAAATCCATAGAACAGGCCATCACCATGACCGGGGCCGTACCGACCTACATGCAGCCCTCCCGCAACTATCTGGGCCTGATCGGACCCATCTACCCGGAAAAGATCATGCAGAAGGCCATCGAATCCTCGATTGCCGGCAATTTGCTGCTTGGCAATTCGCTTCCAGGGGAAGAGAGGCCAAAGGCCGGGCATGCCATCATCACCAACTCCACTTATGACGGCCTCTGCTACAATATTCCTAGAGTCCTGGAGCTGCTCGGCGAGAGCGTGGACCGCATTCATTTTGATGAGGCGTGGTTTGGCTATGCCCGCTTCAATCCGCTCTACGAGGGTCGCTTCGGAATGCATGGCGATCCCGCAAACTACAAGGGTCCGACTATCTTCACCACGACATCAACGCACAAGCTTTTGGCCGCGCTCTCTCAGGCCTCGTTCATCCATGTGCGAGACGGTCGCAATTTTATAGATCATGCCCGATTCAACGAGTCCTTCATGATGCATTCCTCGACATCGCCTCAGTATGCCATCATCTCGTCCAACGAGGTCTCGGCGGCTATGATGGATGGTCTTGGCGGGCTCACGCTCACCACAGAATCCATCTCAGAGGCGGTGGCCTTCCGCCAGACGCTGCGGCGCATCTGGGTGCAGTACGACTCGGTTGGGGACTGGTTCTTCAACGCCTGGAATGCGGACGTGGTTACCGATCCAGCCACGGGCAATTATATGTCCTTCGAGGATGCCTCGGAGTGGCTTCTCACAAATGAGCCTGGGGCCTGGGTCTTGCATCCCGGCGAAAAATGGCATGGTTTCCAGGATCTAGAAGACGACTACTGCATGCTGGATCCCATCAAGGTGTCAGTAGTCACGCCCGGGATTTCCCGGGACGGCACTCTGAAGGAGCCGGGCATCCCGGCTATGCTGGTGACGGCATACCTGGATCATCGTGGAATCGTAGTGGAGAAGACCACTGACTTCACCATGCTCTTCCTGTTCTCCATCGGCGTCACCAAAGGCAAATGGGGGACCCTGATCAACGCTCTGCTCAAGTTCAAAGAGGACTACGAGGCCAACACTCCGCTCATTGAGGTTCTGCCGGATCTTGTGGCCGCGTATCCGGAGTGCTATAAAAAATGCAAAGGCCTGCGGGACCTGGCCGGGAAGATGTTCGAACAGATGAAAAAATCACATCAGACGCAGCTGCAAGCTCAGGCCTTTTCCGCATTGCCGGTCCAGGACACGACTCCCGGCGAGGCTTACCGCCGGCTGGTGCATGATAAGGTCGAACTCGTTGCCATCGATGATATGGCGGGGCGAACCGTGGCCACAGGGGTCGTGCCTTACCCGCCGGGCATTCCCATGCTCATGCCGGGGGAGAACGCTGGTCCTGAGAGCGGGCCGTGCCTGGACTACCTGAGGGCCCTGCAGGCCTGGGATCGTCTCTTTCCGGGATTTTGCCACGACATTCATGGCGTGGTGAGCAGTGATGGGACCTATTTCGTTTACTGCTTGAAGAAATCATAAATAAAAACACCAGGCTAGACGCTGAGGGGCAGGAAATAGAACGCCAGCCCCAGCATGCTGTAGACTGCCAGCAGCATGGCTCCTTCCAGCCAGTTGGATTCTCCATCCAGGGAAACCAGGGCTGAGATAAAGGACGCTGCCGTCAGGGCAATCAGCTCCAGCTGGTTGAACTGCAGCGTCAGAGGCTTTCCGATCATCAGGGAGACGAATACCAGGACCGGGGTCACAAAGAGGGCAATTTGCAGGCTGGAGCCGAGAGCGATGGAAAGGCTCAGATCCATCCTGTTTTGCAGGGCCGCCTGAACCGATACCAGGTGCTCCGCCACATTGCCTATGATTGGCACGATTATTATCCCCACGAAGAACGGAGTTAAGCCCAGGTGATCCGTGGCAGCCTGCACCGAACCTACCAGAAGCTCGCTCATAAGGGCCATTCCCGTCATGGAGAGCGTCATCAATCCCAGAGCTCTCCTCGTGCTCCATCTCGGAGCTCTCACTTCCAACCCTGCCGGTTTCCCTTCACATGGATTTGAGTGACAGTTCTTTAAAGTGTAGATGATGAAGAGGACATAGAGGACGAGGATGACTCCGGCGGTGGCCAGGCTGAGTTCCTCGACAGCCAGACTGTTCGGCTCGATATAGTTGTTGAACAGGGAGGGGATGCTAATGGCAATGAGTGCCAGTATGGTCATGGTAGCATCCGTGTCCACATTGCGCCGGTCGAAGGTCTGCCGCCCGTTTTTGAGGCCGCCTGCGAGCATTGAGAGTCCCATGACCAGCAACAGGTTCCCCAGGATGGAGCCGGTGATGGATGCCCTGACCAGCTCCATTTGGCCGGCACTGATGGCGACCAGGGTTATGATCAATTCTGCAGCATTTCCGAGGCTGGCGTTGAGGAGTCCTCCTATGCGCGGGCCGGTCTTCTCGGCCAGAACCTCGGTAGCCTCGCCGAGAAATCCCGCCAGCGGGACTATGGCCAGAGCCGAAGTCATGAAAACGGCCAGATCGCTGATGTGAGCAAACTCCAGGAGAAGCGCAACCGGCAAAAAGAGCAGCAGCCATTGAATCTTGGGCATAGTAGTCCTCGTTTCTGTTAATGGTGCTTTATCCGAGGATGTTATTAAAATTTGCAGTGTCGTGTTTTTTGAAATTATTGCTGTATTGACGAAATGATCCCATCCCAGAAAAAGGTCTTTTGGCCTTGAAATCCTTGAGCCAAGGCCGTTATCGATGCATGGTTTTGTCCATGTCCCAATAGCAAGTTTCACACGGTCAGGTACTGCGGTCCGTTCCATCTGAAGTCCGGCCCTGAATCGCGCCAGAAGAATGCCAGATGGCCTTCCACCTGAGCCGCCAGCTCCAGATGTCCGGGAGTCCCGAAGTTGCTCTGGATGAGTGATACGCCTTTCACTTTTCCCATATTCATGCCGAACATGAACGGGCCATACCAGTGCAGGTGTTCGTCGTCGTTGTCGCGCCAGTAGTAGGCCAGGCCGCCCGAGGCCATCGGCACCACCAGCTCGAAGTTCCCCTTTTGGCCGAAGGTGCTCTGAATCATGGACGGTGTCCCGGAAACGCCGGTGGCAAAAGTCTCGGGGCCGTGCCAGATCATCTCTTCTCCCATCTCGCCCCAGAAGAAGGCGAGGCTATCTCCGGAGCGCGCCACGATCTCCAGATTTCCGGGATTGCCGAAGTTGCTCTGGATCATGGTCACCGCATCATATATTCCCGCATCTGTAGCAAAGTTGAATGGCCCGCACCAGCGCAGATTCGAGTCGTCGTTATCCCGCCAGTAGTAGGCGAAGCCCCCTGTTACCAGCGGCACGACCAGGTCGAAGTTCCCCCTGCACCCAAAGCGGCTCCTGATCATGGCCGGATTTCCCGAAAAGACGGGGACCAGGGACTTTTCCGAGATCGGATTGGGGCCATACCAGCCCAGCAGAGATTCCGAGTCGCGCCAGAAATGCATGAGGCTGTGGCCGCCGAGCCCGGTGGCCGCAAGCTCGAGGTTATCATGGGGCCCAAAGTCTCCCTGGATAAGTGAGACGCCTGTAATTTGGCCTGCATCCGCGCCGAATTTGATCGGCCCTTCCCAGGGAAGCTTGTCCACATCGTTATTGCGCCAGTAATAGGCCAGGCCGCCTGCAGGCATAGGAACGACCAGTTCAAAATTGCCCAGGTTTCCGTAATTGCTCTGCAGGAGCGACGGGCTCCCGGAAGCCGGGCTCGATAAGGCAATATCTTCCATTTTCTTGACCTCGATCTTGCCTCGGGTCTCTTCAGGCTTTGCCACGTCTTTCTCCTTTCTTGGTCTCCCTCTGCCTGCACCGGTAGAGAGAGATGGCTCCTTCTGCCTGCTTGCCGTCTTTCGACCTTTTCCTTGCATCTGGATATTCCCTCTGGTTCTCACAAAATTGATTCTTCAACACAAGTTTACTCATCGATGCATCGAGCAGGATTGACTGCCTTTGACCGGTTTTTGGTCATCTGTGGCTAATCAGACCAATTCTGATCATCAATCCTTAATGTGATTTTCAAATGATCCACCATCTACTATGCCTTATTACTACTTTAATTTTTGGCATAACCGATGTTTCTAAAGACTGAATATTCATCCACGCTCGACGCTTATTTTACGTTTTGCGTGAGTCTCACTAATTCTCGATCCCTTGACTGTGGTTTGATTTGCCTGGCCCAATGTGGTTCTTGTTCTCATTAAGCCATGTATCCTTATCTTCCTCACCTCTCCCAGTTGCAACGGTTGAATTGGGATTCTATTTTGGTTCTTAACTAACTCTACTAACTCTAACTTTTTTCGTGGAAATTAGTTTATATGGCAGGATACAAAATTATTTAAAATTATCTATCCAATTAGATATAAAATAATTATTTTTAGTCAAATCATCTAAATTATATTTTATTATCTCTAATTATGATTCTAATAAACAATAATCAATCGAATGATTATATAAACAAATAAGTAAATTAAAGTTAAATTGAAGTCGTTCTTTTGAGTTTTATATTTAAAAAATTATTAATTATAATCGATTAAATTATCTAATCTGGCTTTCAAATAATAATGCAAATAATTTTATATAATGATGTTCGGACTAAAAAGTAAGTATGTTACAAGTAGTCTTTTTATTTATAAAATTATCCTTCTTTTAATGGAAAGCTATCAAAATTCTGATAGTATATAAGAATAAGATGGACTGGAATATTCAATTGCATTTGGGATGCATTTTGGATTCGTTAAGGATGGGTATAGGCTCCGAGGGGGGCAAATTCACATAGTATATGGAATTCCTGGCTTGACAAAAGTCAGTCACTTATCGATCACCGAAATTTTGATTCTATAGACTACGGGATTGGCTCAAATTCATGGAATTTTCTAACCAAATTCATTTTGAATGCAAATCCCAATTTAATTCATAGTTATAATTAATCTAAAAAATTAAATTTATAAATAATAGGTCTATTAAAAATAATCATTAATTCAAAAAATGTACCAAAATTTAGATTTTTCATTAATTGTACAAATATAAAAGTTTATAATTTTTATTTAATTTTTAATACAATTTTACTCAATCATATTTTATTAAATTAATCGAAAATTGACTATAAAATTTATCTTTAATAATATGCAAATTTCAATTTAATCTATCTCGAAATTCAAATGTTTCTATACTGAAGTGAGAGTTCAGCCTTGTTTTATTATAGCATGCGTATGATATAACTCATTATGGCAATTTTTGATTTAAAATTGTAAAATTGTGCAAATCCTGATTGAATTTACGTCCGATGACGATTAACATTGCTTTATTGATCGAGATCAAATGATTCTAATGCCGCCAAGAGCAATAAGCCCCAAACCGCGGTTCGCGAAATTGCTGCAAATAGAAAGACAGACTTCGAAATATGATTAGGCATCGAAAAAGCTGTGCTTCTGGAGTCTCCCCTGACATCTCCTCGCAGAAGCATTTAATAGGCCGTTGAACTTAATTTATGGGAAGGAGATAAGATGCCGAAAGAATGCCTCCAGCCGGATATGAGCTACCTTTTGCGGATTTTAAAAGATATCATTGGATTCAAGACGGTTGCCCCTCCTGGGAGCTGCTATCAGGAGATGGTGGACTACCTGGTGCCCATATTCAATGACCTTGGGTTCAAGACCCAAAAAATGGTCATGCCAGGGGATGTCTTCGCAGCCAAATGCGAAGACCCGCGGCTGGTGGGCGATCGCTTCAACTTCCGGGCCGATTTGGATGTGGGGGCTAAAGAGACGCTCGTCATCTATGCTCATCTGGATGTCGTGCCGGCGGAAGGCTCCTGGGAGACGGACCCGTTCTTATTGACTCAGAAGAACGGAAGGGTCTACGGGCGCGGTGTCTCCGACTGCAAGGGCTCCATCGCGGCATTGATCACAGCTTTGCAGGCGCTCTTGCAGAAGGGCGACATAAAGAGCGGCTCTAAATATAATCTCAAGTACAATCTCTCCGTTCTCCTGACCACTGACGAAGAGGTAGGAGGCTATTCCGGCCTCTGCTATCTGACGGATCTCGGACAGGTCAAGGGAGACTACATGCTCTGCATGGACGGCTTTTCCGATGACGTGGTCATCGGCAGCAACGGCATCATCACCTGGGAGGTCGTGGTACGCGGCAAATCTGCGCATAGCGGCTCAAGCTTCATGGGAGTGAATGCCGTGGAAAGGTCGATTGTGGTCATGGAAGAGATCATGAGGCTCAAGAAGGTGATTCAGGCCCGCAGGTCCGCTATCCCTGCCAGTTCCGCCCTGGAGACTCTCGGCAAAAAGAATCTCATGCCCATGCTAAACATCACCATGATCAACGGAGGCATCAAAGAGAACATCGTGCCTGACAGGTGCGTCCTGCGCGGCGACCGGCGCGTCATTCCTGAGGAGAGCATGGAAGATGCCATGAATGAGATCGAGAGGACCCTCAAGCCTCTTGATGTCGAGTTCGATCTGAGGTTCTTCCCGGGCTATCCTCCCATGCACGTCAATCCCGATCACAAGTGGGTGGCGGAGGTAAGAGAGGCAGTGCAAAAGGGCATGGGATTCTTGCCACGGCTCTCTGGCGCTCAGGGCAGTCTGGATCAGGCCTATGCCACGGAGAAGACCCGTATTCCCACCTGCGTCTACGGCGTGGGAAGGCAGTTGGAGAGCAATATTCACGGCCTGAATGAAAACGCGCGCGTCTCCGACCTGGAAGGATTTTGCCGCTTCCTGATCGAGCTTCTGCAAGCAGCTTGAATTCCAAAGCGTTAACTATGAACTATGCCATGAAGGTAATATCGGTAGTTGGAACCAAGAAGACCGGCAAGACCACCCTGGTTGCCGCGCTGGTCAGTGCTCTTGCCGGGCACGGCAGGGTGGGAACGATCAAGAACATGGTTACTCATCCCGTAGACCGCGGCGACACCAAGCGCCATTTCGATGCCGGTGCGGATGTGGTCATCGGCCTTGGCGACGCCAAGCTCAAGGTGACACGAGAGCGGGGGGACCTGGACTCGGCGCTGGCCGATCTTCAAGCGGAGGGAATGGACTACGTCGTCGTAGAAGGCTTCAAGCACAGCAGCCTTCCCAAGTTTGTCATGGCGGATATCGAAGTTCCCAATTGCCTGAGAAAGGTGATGCTCTCCGAGCTGGATCAGACAATGGTTGATGAGCTGACGGAGTTGATCCTGGGTCTGGAGGATTATCATCCCAATGAGATGGGCCGGGACTGACGAGCAAAATCGCTTGGCCTTTCCGAATACTTTCGCTCCGCACGGATCATGTCTTTATTTGCAGCCTCTGCATAACCTCATTTGTGATCAAAGGCAAGGAAGCCTATCTGAAGAAGCTAACCGCCAGCATCTACATTCCTTCCGTGGAAGTGGGCAGGGAACTGGACGGCAGCACCCCGCCATCCGTCTTCATTGGGAGCTGGAACTATCCCAAGGTCTTTGCCGGACCGATGATCGCACCCCAGCACGGCGATACGGTCATTATGGACCGTCCTGAGTCGTGGATACCGGAGAAGAAGACCCAGGAGGAGATCATAAAATACCGCCTGAACCTGGTGCGGGGAAAACAATCGGTCAAGGTCACCAACCTTGAGAACCGCTTTGTGGAAAAACTGCAGGACATCTCTCTCGCTTCTTCATCCATCGAGAGCGAGGCCGAGTTTTGCCATGCACCCAGGGGCGTTTCTCTCAGCGATGAGCACACCCCTTTCGGCCCCAGCGCCACTCTGGAGAGGTTCGACATCGGCAGTGCAAGATGGGACCAGAGTCTGGAGAAAGCCTATTACGACAATGATTTGTTGGCAGCCGATGCCGTTCATAATCTTCATGAAAAAGGCGTGCCATTCTCCAGTATCCAGAAGGCATTCTCTGTGGGAGCGCTGGGAACAAAAAAAAGGAGACGGCTCGTTCCCACGCGCTGGTCCATCACTGCCTGCGACAGCACCCTGGGAAAAGGGTTGCTCGAAGACGTCAGGAACTACGACGTCATCGATTGCTGCCAGGTGCGGGAGTTTGCCAGCCTCAACAACTACTATGCGGTTCTTCTCCTGCCCACAGCCTGGCAGTACGAATGGATGGAGGCCTTTTTGCGCATCATGGGGAACGAGGAGCTGATATTCTCCGACTATGAGAGCAACGGCGGCAAGAAGGGCTACTCCCGCGTGGGTGGCTGCTACTACTCCTGCAAGATGGCGGTGCTGGAGGCGCTGGCACGGGAGCAAAAGCAGGCCGGAGCTATCATTCTTCGTGAGGCATACGCCGGTTATGTTCCGCTGGGCGTATTCAATGTGCGGGAGAACGTCAGGAACGCCATGAGCCAGCCGGCGCAGGAGTTCGAGGACATGAAGACTGCCTTGCAGCATGTCTCGGAGCGGCTGGAGCTTCCTGTGAAGAGATTCATCCAGCAGAGCGATCTGCTGAAAGATCTGCTCAAATCCAGGCAGACGACGCTGAGCAGCTTTTCATGAATGCGGATGACTGTGGTGCGTCGCCATCTTTTGGGCTATTGGCAATCTAAACCGATAGAGCGGATCTTCAACCATCTTTCCGACTATTTTTGCTATGTTTATGAATATTAAGACATTTAATTATTAAATAAGTTTATTTGGAAAAAATTAATATAGCTTCATGATAGGTTGAAGTTGAGTGCATCAGAAAAGATGGACTTCGGGACCTTTCTCGATTAGAGGCTGGATGACGGGTAAAACGCAATCTGCAATCTTTTTCATCGCACTAGTTATGCTGACCTCGAACGCCACGGCATACTATTGGTCGAGCAGCGTTGATACCAACTCGACTCACTGGTCCATCTATCGCGAGAGCAGCAACATCAGTTTTAATCTGTCAAGCTCGGTGAATGGCAAGATCTCACCCGTGGAGTTTCATGGTCGGACTCTTGGAGCATACCAATCATATTATGAAGAGATCAAAGCCAACGATGTGCGCCTCAGAGAGAGGACAAGTGCTCTGGAAGGGAGCTACAAATCTGCAGAAGAAATAATGATGCATTCTATCGTCTATCCGGGTGAAATAGAAATATTGATTAATAAGCCGGCGGGGAGCAATCTGTTTACGATCAAGTATCAATATGAACAGTGGCCTGTTTTGATAAAAGCCAGCAAGGCGATCGAATACTCTGGCCGGCAGATAAATGATCGCGATTTTGAAGGCAATAATGGGGACTTTGTGGGTTCCAGTTTCCTCTATAATTCAAACCTGTCCAAATCGCAAAGGTCGGTGATCTGGCTGCAGAGGATGAATGCTACAGTGCTTGCCACCGATGATTCCATTATCTATGCGGAGTTCAAGCCCACGAGATACCTGGGCTACCAGATCCGGGCCAACTCAACCGGCATTGCGGACTTCAGCTACAGGATGAGAGACTACAATTATGATGTTAAGCACCAGAGCTATCCGGCCTTGAGCGAGGGAGATGAACGATATTATGGTGCATACAGTCTTTCACGAAAGATTGAAATGAGGTCTCTATTCAATACTGCTGAAAATGAGGACGAGTGGCTTCCGTGCTGTTATATCGGGTGGGATGGCATGCTGCCTTCCGACCAGATCGGCTATGTAGCAAGCGCCAAAGATGTCTTCGATTGCACTTGCAGCAGGCTGCCCCGCGAAGATGCAATAAGACCAATATATTAGTGATTAAATATATAAAAATTTTTAGGGATCATTGTGCCTCTCAAGCACAAAGACCCGGATAATGAATTCTATTTTCCATTCCGACGAGATCAAATGCAGGCATAGCTGGCCGCATCGCCCAGCTCTTCCTGAATCCTCAGGAGCTGGTTGTACTTGGCCGTCCGCTCGGACCTGGCAGGCGCTCCCGTCTTGAGCAGCTCACAGCCCAGAGCTACAGCCACATCAGCCAGTGCACAATCCTCGGTTTCGGCAGACCTGTGTGAGGCCATGACCTTCCAGCCGGCCCGGAAGGACATCCTGGCAGCGTCGAAGGCCTCGGACACTGAGCCGATCTGGTTGAGCTTGAGAAGCAGGGCGTTGGTGGCGCACATCTTTATGCCCTTCTCCAGGCGCTTGATATTGGTGACGTAGAGGTCGTCTCCTACTATTATCGTGCCGGGAAGCTTCGCGGTCAGCTTGGCAAAGTCATCATAAGCCTCTTCCTCGAAGGGATCTTCCAGCAATATGATGGGGTAAGTCTTGACCAGATCCACGTAGTAGTCGATGAGCTCACCCGGCGTCAGCCTCTTGCCATCAACAGAATAGCCGCCTTCCATGTAGAAGCTGGAAGCTGCAGAGTCAAGGCCGATTCTGATCTCCTCTCCGTAGCCGCTGACATCAAAAGCGCTCATGATGGCATCGAGGGCATCGCGGGTCTTGACGAGCGGCGGGGCATATCCTCCCTCATAGCCGACGTTGGTTGCGCCCACGCCGTATTTGCCCTTCAGAATCTTTCCCAGGGCATGATAGGTCTCTGCCGCCATGCGCAGCCCCTCGCGGAAATTCTTAGCTCCGGTGGGCTGGATCATGAATTCCTGGATGGAGAGATTGTTTCCTGCGTGCTGCCCGCCGTTGAGAACGTTGAAGGAAGGGATGGGCAGGCGAGAGGTGTTCACTCCCCCCAGATACTTGTAGAGCGGCATTCCGCAGGACATGGCTGCCGCCTTGGCCGTGGCTAATGAGACGGCCAAAATGGCGTTGGCACCGAGGCTTGATTTGTTCGGTGTTCCGTCCATCTCAATCATGAAATCGTCAATCTCCCTTTGGGCTGAGGCGTTCATGCCCAGCATCTTGGGAGCGATGACCTCGTTCACGTTCTTAACGGCCTTCAGGACGCCCTTTCCGTTGTATCTGTCCCCACCGTCGCGCAGTTCCAGGGCTTCATGCGTGCCTGTGGACGCGCCCGAGGGCACGGCTGCCCGGCCAAAGCCGCAGCAGGTGTAAACGTCTACCTCGATGGTTGGATTTCCTCGTGAGTCCAGGATCTCACGAGCATGGATCTTCTCAATCTCGAATGACATGCCGTATCACGTCAGCCACTTTGCAGCCTTCTTTATTAAGGTTGGCGTCAAAAAAGGACGCTAAAGAACAAGTACCTTCAAAGAGAGGAACTATCCGCATGGGCAAAGATGACTCGGAGCAAAATCTGCAAGAAGACAGGGAAAGAGAGGAAGCATGTATCTTCTGCAAGATTATCGAAGATAAGGCGCCATCCCATAAAATCTACGAGGACGATCTATCGCTCTGTATTCTGGACATCAATCCCTTCTCCCGGGGCCATTGTCTGGTAGTGCCCAAGAGGCATGTTCCCTGGTGGCATGAGCTGAGCGAGGAGGAGAATGCCAGCCTCTTTCGAGTTGCAAAGGTTGTGGCGGAGAAGATGATGCTGGAATTGAAACCGGACTTCGTTTGCATGTACGCCCGAGGCAGAAGAATTGCGCATACGCATATCTTTCTGGTGCCGACTTACAAAGGAGACGTTTTGGACAGGTTCTTCAACGCCCTGGAGCTTTTTCAGGAATCACCGCCGGAGCTTTCGGCCTTGCGTGAGAATAGAGCCATGAATGACATTGCGAGTCAATTAAGAATGGAAAAATAAAGGGGAAAAAACCCAAAAAACTAAAAAACTAAAAAAACAAAAATTGAAAGGAATTGAAAGGCGGTCACCGAAAAGGCGCAGGCAAAACAGCTGAGCCCCGGAGCGAGGATACCCAGAAAGACATGGGCCGCATCGGATAGCTGGCTAGGCTCCTGTCCACCATCCGCGCTGTAACCTCAATGTGTCATCATAATCCTTTTTCATTCGGGCAGCTGTTGGTTTGGAGTTGCGTCTAGTGGAGGAGGCGTTGATTTTTTATGATAGATACTTGGTTTGATTTATCCATGAAGTAATACAGCATCGTGATTTTAACAAACATTCATAACCTATTAATAGAAACAGTTGGCAAAATAGAGGTGGGTGCCATTCTCCCGGCGGAAAATGGTTTTCAAAAGATAATCTAGATCGATTCGGGCAAAGGGGATAATCATGAATTCCATAAGCCAAATTATCGTGGCATTTGCGGCCTTCGGCATCTTAACTTTATGCAGCGTATGCAGCGCCGGGGCAGCATCTGCCCCGTCCAATCAATTTCAAGGCACATTCACGGGAACTGCAATTGGTGATAGCGATTCGAGCGCCAAGCTCACGCTGACTCTCGTGCAGAATGGCACGAGTGTCGTCGGAACGGCTGCCATTGGAAACGGCCTCAAGGTTGATACCGGCGGCTTTATCTGTCCCGGTTTGGTCTCAATTCCTAACGGCACCATTCCCGTCAGCGGCAGTGCCTCCGCAAAGAATCCAAGTCATCTGGAAGCGAAGTCCAGCCTTTCCGGGTCCGGCTTGACCATAAACGGAGAGGTGACTGCAGACCTCTCCAAAGACGGCAAGACTATGGATGTCGACCTGAATCTCGAGGTCCCGTGGCCCTGTCACGGCACAATAATCAAGGCCAAGCTGGCTCGATCTCAATAAACCTGCAAATCAGTCATCGAATGACAATCCCGGATATATTGATCCTGGATTATTAACTGCTGGATTGCCTTCTCATTTTTTGGCCATCTGCCGGATCTTGTCCCAGCCGGTTCCGCCTGCCCGCAGGGAACTGTCCAGCACCACATCGATGAAGCCGATGAGGACATGAGCATAGGCGGCATAAAAGTCGCGGGCAAAGAGCATAGCCTCCTCCCGATCCTGGAAGTGGCGCACCTCGATCTCTTCTCCGCTCTGAGCCTTCAAGGAGCTGATGCTGCTGTCTGCCACGAAGCTGGAGAAGCCGCAAGAGGATTTTGCCGGCTGGACGGCATCGATGTTCACCGGCACGCCGCCATAGCATTCGTAGATGTAGCGGATCTGCTCTTCTCGGGTCAGAGCGCTCTCTGACTTTGCTTCATCGAGCAGCTCCTCGTCCAGGTGCTCCGGCTGGGGAATGAGGCAGGCATCAATGACGAATGGGAAATTGTCCTCGTTGTTCTCACCGCTTTGCCCCAGATCCACGGCTTCCAGGACGAGGCCCAGCTTCACCGGCTTCCCATGCCCGAAGCCGCACTGCCACTGATCATTTTCTACGTAAAGAATACTGTCACTGATGTCTTTGATGATCTGCATTATGTTAAATATTGGCGTTGTTACTTCATAAGGTTTTCAATTAATATTATTCGATAATGTTGTTTGTTATGCATTCACAGAATGGGGAGTATAATGAAATACCGGCAAATCCATCAGCGTATATTCAGACTCATTTGTGGAGGAATCGAGATGGACTTTGCGGATTGTACCAAGTTCGCCAACGAGAATCCCGTCAGCTACATTGCCACGGCGGAGGGCGACCAGCCCAGAGTGAGAGCCTTTTTGATGTGGTTTGCCGATGAGAGCGGCTTTTATTATCACACCGGAGAGCCGAAGAGCGTATGCAAACAGCTTCACCAAAACCCGAAGATTGAGGCCTGCTTCTTCAATCCCAAAGGCGATCTCATGGCCAAAAATATGATGCGCGTGACGGGAGTGGTGGAGTTTCTGGACCGGCCCGACCTTCGCGCCAGGCTGCTGGAGGAGCGGCCTTTCCTCAAGGCATTGATAAGCGGCCCGGAGGATAAGACGCTGGCCATATTCAGGATCGCGCACGGGGACGCCTGGTTCTGGAGCATGGCTGAGAACATGAGGGAGGCCGAGATTCCGAGGATCAGGTTCGGATAGGGCCCTGGATCTACATCTATGAAAATATCCCTAATCCTCGCTCACCCCCGTGCCGGGAGCTTCAACCATGCCATCGCCAGAGCCGCATGTTTGGCGTTGCAGCAAAACGGTCACCAGGTCGCATTTCATGACCTCTACCGTGAGTCCTTTGACCCGATTCTTCTCGGGGAAGAGATTCCTAAAGCTGCGCCCCTTGATCCCGTAATCCAGAAGCACTGCCGGGAGATCGCCCTGGCGGATGGGATAATAATAGTTCATCCCAACTGGTGGGGAATGCCTCCTGCCAACCTCACGGGTTGGGTGGACAGGGTTATCCGACCGGGGGTAGCCTATGAGTTTCTGGAAAGCGATGGTGGCGAAGGCGTGCCACGCGGGCTGCTCAGGGCCAGGATTGCCGTTGTCTTCAATACCGCCAATACCTTTCCGGAGCGGGAGCAGATTGCGTTTGGCGATCCGTTGCAGACGATATGGAAGAATTGCATATTCGGTTTATGCGGTGTCACTGAATTTTATAGGAAAACGTTCTCAGTAATGGTAACCAGCACTCCTGAAGTGAGAGCAGCCTGGCTTAATGAGGTTCGATCGACTGTGGACAGACTCTTTCCCGAGGCATGAAATGAAAATCCTGGCACTTAGCGGCAGCCCCAGAAAGCAGGGCAACACCGACATCCTCATAGACGAAATCTTGCGTGGCGCGAGATCAAAAGGCCACCAGGGGGAGAAGCTCCGCCTCTACGACTACGAGATTCAACCATGCATCGACTGCCGCCGCTGCAAGCAGAGCGAGACGGGCTACTCCTGCGCCCTGAAAGACGGCATGCAGGAAATTTACTCGAAGCTGGAAGCAGCAGACATAATCATCTTCGGGACTCCCATCTACTGGTACGGCCCCACCGCAAAGATGAAGCTGCTCATTGACAGGCTGCGGCCTTTCATCGCCAGCAGGAAGTTGTCGGGCAAGAGGGGAATGGTGGTCGTGCCGTCTGAAGAAGGGCCGGACTGCTGCGGGCCGCTCCTGGAAATGCTGCGCATGTCCTTCGAGTATTTGGGAATGAAGAATGGAGAGAGCATCCTGGCCAGGGCTTACGAGCGGGGAGAGATCAGGCAGAGCCCCGGCGAGCTGGAGAGGGCGTATGATCTAGGCGCGTCTTTGCGGGACTAAGGGGTTGACGGGAGATAATTTACTCAGTTTCCAAAGCCAATGTCTTGGATTAGCCTGCGTTCGATGTCGATTTTCAGGTGACGCAGGCGAAAAATTGGATACTTTATCTCCCGTCAACGACTAAGCTTTTTTTTGCATCCGTCATTTGCTGCCCATCCTTCGGGCAATTTCTGTAGATGTCTTTGCAGAGCCGCAAATCCGCCTGACCCGGTAGAGTTCATCAGAACCAATCTTACGATGCATTATGCCCGGGCTACGAAAGGATAAAATCCTTGTACATCTTTGACCCAGGCGGAAGGAATTCTCATGAAGGTTCTTGTCAGTGATTCTTTGGCGGAAGAAGGAGTAAACAGGTTGAAGACGGGGGCAGACGTCGATGTCATGACCAACCTCACTCCTGAAGAGCTGATCGATAAGATCAAGGAATACGATGCACTGGTCATTCGCAGCGGGACCAAGGTGACCGCGGATGTCATCAATGCCGCAGACAGGCTCAAGGTGATAGGCAGAGCGGGCGTGGGCATAGACAACGTGGATGTGGAAGCTGCTACCAAGAAAGGCATCATCGTGCTGAACACCCCCGGAGGCAACACCATCTCTGCGGCTGAACACACCATCGCCATGATGCTGGCCCTGGCCAGAAATATCCCCCAGGCGAACGCTGCGCTGCACAAGGGCGAATGGAACCGCAAGAAGTACACCGGCGTCGAGTTCTATAACAAGACGCTCGGCGTCGTCGGTTTGGGCCGCGTGGGCGCCGAGGTCGCCGCTCGCATGAAGTCATTCGGCATGCAGATCATAGCCTATGATCCCTTCGTGACGGAAGAGAAGGCCAAGCAGATGGGCCTGACCCTCGCGCCGCTGGAGGACGTGCTGCGGGCGGGAGATTTCATCACCGTGCACACTCCCCTGACCAATGAGACGCGCAACTTGATCGATGAGGACGAGTTCAAGATCATGAAGAGCAACGTTCGCATCGTCAACTGCGCACGTGGCGGAATCATCAATGAAGCGGCTCTGGCCAAGGCCGTAGCGCAGGGAAAGGTAGCAGGAGCCGCAGTAGACGTCTTCACCAAGGAGCCGCCCACCGGAAATCCGCTGCTGGAGCAGGAGAAGATCATCGTCACGCCGCATCTGGGAGCCTCCACTGCCGAGGCGCAGGTCAATGTGGCCGTTGCCGTGGCAGATCAGATCCTCACCATCGCCAGAGGCGGACTGCCCTCCAATGCCATCAATATGCCCGCCATCTCACCCGAGACCCTGGCGGTCATGAAGCCCTACATGACGCTGGCCGAGAAGATGGGATCCTTAGCTGGACAGCTCGCAGGCAGCGGATTTGAGAGCCTGGAGCTGACCTACAGCGGAACCCTGGCCGAGAAGGACATTCGACCTGTGACCATTTCCGTCATCACGGGCCTCCTGGGATGTCTGATGGGCAGCGGCAGCGTGAACTTCGTCAATGCCCAGAGAGTTCTCAAGGAGATGGGAGTCAAGCTGGTGGAGGGCAAGACCGAATCGGCCAATGGATACAGCAACGCCATAACTCTCAAGCTCACCAAAAAGGGCGAGACGACGATCGTGCAGGGCACCGTCTCCGGAAACAAGGAGACGCGCATCGTTCAGCTCAACCAGTATCACACCTATATTCCGACAGAGGGTGATATGGTAATATCCGTTATCGAGGACAAGCCCAACATCATCGGCCCGTGCTGCGTGGTCCTGGGCGAGGGCAAGATCAACATCGGCTCGATGCACGTAGGCCGCATCGCAGAAGGCCAGCCGCAGCTCATGGTTCTGAGCGTGGATCAGATGGCATCCGATGAGATCATGAAGAAGCTGTTGACAGTGCCGGGCGTGACAAGCGCCAAGATGGTAGAACTTTAGAAAATTAGCAGGCAGCAAAGAGCGCAAGCTGCAAAGAAAGCGAGTTATAAGGCGAAGCGGGACATTCCCGCTTTTCGCTTTCTCATCTGTCTTTTGGATTCCTGAATTTCTGGCTTTGGATCGCAGAAATTTTTTTGAAACCCGAAAACCGATTGCCCAGCTAAGCTATGCTGAGCCTCAGGCCATTTCCTTCTTCAGCTTCTCCACCAGCTCCGCACGAATGGCGCTCCTGCGGTCTCCGCCGCAGACGATGCCCCGCACGCCGATGATATCCGGATCAAGTCGCCTCAGCATCTCCAGATGGGCAAAATCGATGCTTCCGGCCAGGGCGACCTGCAGGCCGTGGGAGTGGCCGAGGTCGATGAATGCTTTCAGATCCTGCTCGCTCATGAATTCGAAGGTAGACTTTCCGTCTTTCACGGCGGTGTCCACCATGACCAGGTCCGCACCCGCCTTTGCCGCAACCGCCGGCAGGAGCAGGGGCGAGATGCAGCCCGCACGGGCGAAGTCGGAGTAGCCTGACGCCACAACCTTTTTCCTGGGATCGAAGTCCTTGACCGCCCTCACAATCCCGACAAGCATCTCCTCCGCTTGCTGTGCAGTCTTCACTCCCAGCAATCCGGCTTTGACGTACTCTGCACCGGCTACGGCTGCGCCAAGGGCGGCCAGGCTCGCCGTCCCCGGCTTGTAGTCCAGATCTCCGATGGTGGCGCTCACAGGCACCTTTCCACCAGCCAGATCCGCCACTGCCCGGATGGCCCAGGGGAAGTTCGCGCCCAAAGAGCCCTCTTTGGGGTTCTTGACATCAAGGATATCCGCGCCGCCGTTCAGGGCAGAGCGCGCCTCTTCGATATTCATGGGGCTAACCAACAATCTCATATTCAACCAATCCCGAAAGGAGCAGTCGTGCGATGCATCTTTGTCCTCGATATACTTAACGGTGCGGTTGTTCACGCTGTGCGAGGGGAGCGAAGACGCTACGAGCCCATCGACCGCCACAGCAGGATCGTTTCCACATCCCGGCCGCTGTCCATCCTGAGCGAGCTTGAGCCAGGAGAGGTTTATGTGGCAGACCTGAATCGGCTGATGGGAGAAGGCGACAATTTAGCGATCATCAGGGAGATCTCTGTCAGGACCAGAACTATGGCCGATATCGGCATATCGAAACTAAGTGATCTGGCCAAACTGCCCGAGGCGGTAAGCCCGATTTTGGGAACGGAAACGGCATCTCTAGATCTGATAAATGAAGCCGCAAGTCATTGGAAGATAGTTGTAAGCTTGGATATGAAAGGCGGAGAGGTCCTGACTCGCGATCCTCTGCTGGCCGGGCGAGCGCCGCTGGATGTCCTGCAAGTCCTGAACGATCTGCCCCTGGAGGCGGTCATTCTCCTGGAGCTGAGCCGGGTGGGAACATCCCTGGGGCTGGATCGGGAATTCCTGGTGAAAGCTGCCGCCGTGAGCAGGCATCCTCTGATCTTGGGTGGGGGAGTGAAAGGCGAGGAGGATCTGCTGGCGCTGGAAGGTATGGGCTTTTCCGGGGCGCTGGTGGCGACGGCGGTGCACAACGGAAAGATACCGTTGAAGAGGATACAGTAAAAAGAGTTGTTAGTAGAGAATGCCGGAGCGATTCACCCAAAAACTATTTTGAAGATTCAAATGAGCTAATTGTGCAAGAGATGCTTGCACGAAATCACTTGTCACCGTCATAATTATTCTGGAAAAAGTAAAGAGTCGGATGATATGATTTCTATATCTGTGGGATTTAGATATGTAGCAGTATCGCGCATTAAATAAGTATCTATTGAAGCCCCATCCAAAACTTATTTCTATTTAGATCCAGGTAAGAAAATGGAGAATCTGCAAGATGGTCGATGTCGATCTTACCCAGGATGAAGCCGACGCCATGATCGCCCTGCCCAAGCGAAGAGCCAACGACAATGTAGCATACTATCCCGATCAAGGAGGCTCTCTAATCATTCCCCTTACCTCCACCGATAAAAAGGAGAACTTCCTGTTGGATATCAAACGATCCAGGATCGATCTCCAGAAAGCAACCTATCAAAACCGTGCTCGTCAGACGGTCATACTTGTTAGACTTGATCTTGGCGGTGCACCACATCGAAACCCGGACGGAGACGATGTGGCCTGTCCTCACATCCATGTCTATCGAGAAGGCTACGGCGACAAATGGGCGGGACCAGTTCCTGCGGAAAAGTTCGCTGATACCCGCGACCTTTGGCAGGCTTTAGTGGACTTCATGCGCTACTGCAATATAACGGAACCGCCAAATATTCAGAAAGGGATCTTGGAATGGACGAGATAAAAAGCCTAATAGACCAGTACATCGATTGGCTCAGGAGCAAGACTACTCTCAGGCAGATCGATAGCTGGGTAGAAATCACCACCCCTTATCTCGACCGGCACAATGATTACCTGCAAATATATGCCAAACCGCAGAACGGCAGCTTCATACTCACTGATGACGGGTACATCCTGGGAGACCTTGAGCAGTCCGGCTGCAGGATGGAAAGCCCCAAGAGGCTGGCTCTCCTGCAGACCACACTGAACGGCTTCGGAGTAAGGCTGGCAGGTGATGTCCTGGAAGTCGAAGCGTCAAAGGAGAACTTTGCTCTGAAAAAACACAACCTGGTCCAGGCTATGCTCGCGGTAAACGACCTGTTCTATCTGGCGTCTCCAACGGTCGCCAGCATTTTTTACGAGGACGTGGTGGCCTGGCTGGACCAAAATGAGATTCGCTACATAACCAATGTCAAGTTCACAGGCAAGAGCGGCTTGGATCACCACTTTGATTTCGTAATCCCAAAGTCGAAAAAGCAGCCCGACAGGTTTCTGCGTGCCATCAATCGACCCAGCCGGGACGAGGTAATGGCCGCGGTTTTTGCATGGCTGGACATAAGAGAGATGCGTACTGCAGACTCCAGAGCTTTCGCCATACTCAATGACTCTGAGCGAGAGGTTTCTTCATCAGTCAGGGAAGCCCTTGAGAGATATGAAGTAAAGCCGTTCGTTTGGAGCAAGAGGGACGTCGTGGTTCCTGAGTTGACCGCGTAATGCATTATGAGGTAATGTCAAGAATATCAGAGAAATTGCTCAAAGACTGTATTGGAACAGGCCGAGCTTCTTTGCGGCGACTGGACCGGCTGATAGCCGCCCTGGCTCTCTATTATTTTTCTCCCGCCGAGCTCTTCTTGATCAGGTAGTATCCCACCGATAGCGAGAGTATGATCGCCGAAAGCCCGATCAGTGCCAGATTGTCCGATTGCCCGTTCATCTCCATGATGATGACTTTCCTGGCCATGGCGATCATGGCGACCATGAATACCATCAAAACGTTGATCGATTTGTCGGCCTTGAAAGCCTTGAAGGTCTCCAATAGCTCGACACCGATGAGCACCAGGAACACGCCGCCAAATAGGCTCAGCAGCTCATCGATCTCAAAGATGCCGTACGGTGGGGAGGCCAGGCCCCAGAAGATGTTGTAAACCAGATTGGCGGTGGCGATGAGCACCACAAAGGCCATGAGCCACGTCAAGGCCGTGATGATCATTCTCTGGAATTTTTCGAGATCTATCGTGTGTCCTGTCCCCCATCCACCATTTAGCGATTTGATTTTTCCGGCTGACTATTCATTGACTGTTGAGGTTTTTTGATATAAAGCTGTTTCCAGGATACAATTTTGTTCTGCATCGCCACCTTCATTTGCCGGGCAGAGATAGCACTTTCCCGAGCCGAAGAGGCGATTAGACTGCAAGGATCTCAATCAAAGGGTAGAAAGAGAAAGGACGAGTCCGGCTGGGCCGGGTCGGTCTCTGATGATTCGCAATTCCCGAATGAGGCGTCCGCGTCACCAGGAAAGGGCCGGACCCAGAAGTATCTAGGCGAGCGGGGGCTCATTGCCCTCATAACATTTCTCAGTGCCTTCGTACCGCTTTCCACGGATCTCTATCTCCCTGCCCTGCCGGGAATGGCAAAATACTTCGGCGTGTCTGCGGATCTTGCCAATCTCACACTGATCCTGTTCTTCGTCTTTTTCAGCGCCGGAACCCTTCTTTGGGGACCGCTCAGCGATAAATATGGCCGCAGGCCGGTGCTGCTCATCGGGCTTTCCATCTATTCGGCGGCAAGCCTCGGCTGTGCAGGTTCCTGGGATATTTATCATCTCATTGCATTTCGCATTCTGCAGGCGGTCGGAGGCAGCGGGGCCTTCGCCGTGGCCACTGCCATGATCAAGGATGTCTATGACAGCAGGAGCCGGGAGCCGATACTGGCGATGGTTCAATCCATGGTCCTGATCTCTCCTGCGGCGGCTCCCGTCCTCGGCGCTCTCCTGCTCAAATTCGTCTCCTGGCGAGGAGTGTTCTTTGCTCTGGCAGGCGTCGGGCTCCTGGCCTTGGCGGGAAGCATCGCTCTGCAAGAGACGGTAGACAAACGCTACACTGGATCGATGCTGCAGGCCGTTGCCAGGATCGGCAAGGTCGCCAGGAATCCGGGCTTTTCATCACTGCTGGCGCTCTTTTCCCTGCTCAGCGTGTCCACGCTGGCTTTCATTGCCTCATCTTCCTACATTTATATCGACGGATTCGGGCTGAGCGAGCAGGCTTACAGCTACTACTTCGCCCTCAACGCCTTCGGCATGATTGGCGGCCCCATGCTCTACATGAAAGTGTCGAGAAAGGTTAGCCGCAGATCGATCGTCATCGCCTGCTTTGCCCTGGTGTCCCTGAGCGGGCTGCTGGTGGCCACACTCGGCGGCCTCAGCCCCTGGATCTTTGCAGCTCTGCTGCTGCCGTCGACCATAGCCTCCAGCGCGGTTCGCACTCCCGGCGCCAACCTGATGCTGGAACAGCAAAAAGAGGATACGGGCTCTGCTGCGGCTCTGATGAGCTGCTTTGGCATCTTCATGGGCAGCATCGGCATGACCATCATATCTCTGGGCTGGAGCAACACCATTCTGGTCCTGGGCGTCATGAACATCCTGATGGGTCTTGCCTGCACGGCGCTCTGGCTGCTGATCTCAGAGAGGCCGTTTGTGAAGCGGGTTCCGGAGAGGTTTGTGGCGGCGGCGAAATAGATGAATTTCGGCAAGATGATCTCATCTCTGGTTCACCTCAATGGATTATCCTTCTGACAGCTAAAGAAGTTTGTCGGAGTTTCCTCATAAGCATTATATTCTTCTTTGGCCAATTGAGAAAACCATGTTTAAGAAAAGGCACGTGCTCTCCATGCGAGAGTTTTCCAGGGAGGAGATTGATTCTGTTCTCGATCTGGCCTCGACCCTGGAACCTTATGCCCGGGGCAAAAAAAGCGATATGCTCGCGGGCAAGATTCTTGCACTTCTTTTCTTTGAACCGTCCACCCGAACACGAATGTCATTTGAGACCGCCATGAAGCGCCTGGGGGGCGGCGTCATAAACCTGGGGCCCGCGGAGGGCAGCTCCATCTCCAAGGGGGAGTCGCTGGCCGATACGGTGCGCGTCATCGGCGGCTATGCCGATGCTCTGGTGATACGCCATCCCAAAGAAGGCTCGGCGAGGCTTGCCTCGGAGTTCTCGCCCGTGCCTGTGCTCAACGCGGGAGACGGCGCGGGCCATCACCCCACGCAGACTCTTCTCGATCTATATACCATAAAAAAAGAGCAGGGCCGCATCGACGACCTCGAGATAGCCCTGGTTGGCGACCTCAAGTACGGGCGCACGGTTCACTCTCTTGCTTACGCCCTCTCGCTCTACGGAGCCGACGTAACTCTCGTCTCGCCGCCCACTTTGCGCATGCCCGAGTCCATCCGCTCCGATCTCTTCAGCAAGGGCACCAAAGTTCGCGAGGTGTGCGACCTCTCCCAGGTTGTGAACAACGTGGATGTGCTTTACATGACGCGCATTCAAAGAGAGCGCTTCCCTGATCCCCAGGAGTACAACAAGGTTGCCAGATCCTACCGGCTCACTCCCCAGTTCCTGGCAGGCGCTCGAAAGAACCTGATAATCATGCATCCGCTGCCCCGCGTGGACGAGATCTCGCCTGAAGTGGACGGCACGCCCTACGCACGCTACTTTCAGCAGTCCTTTTACGGCGTTACCGTGCGCATGGCACTGCTCAAGATGCTGATCGGAGGAGGTGCATGAATAATGGAGACCAAAATAATGGAGACCGGAAAAACCCCGAGCGATGCCAAAGATGAGCCGCGCGAGCTTCGCGTCAAGCCCATCAAGAACGGAACGGTGATCGATCACATCGCCGGAGGCCAGGCGCTCAATGTCCTGAAGATCCTGGGCATATCGGGCACCACGGACGCCACCGTCTCGGTGGTCATGAATGTGGAGAGCAGCAAGCTCGGCAAGAAGGATATCGTCAAGGTGGAGGACCGCGAGCTGCTCGAAGATGAGGTAAACAAGATCGCTCTGATCGCCCCGGCCGCTTCCATCAACATCATCCGCGACTACCTGGTGATCGAGAAGCATATTGTGGACCTGCCAAGCGAGATCGTGGGCGTGGTGCGCTGCCAGAATCCCAACTGCATCTCCAACACCTCTGAGCCTATCAAGTCCAGGATGCTGGTCAAGGCCAGGAATCCCGTGTTGCTGAGGTGCATCTTCTGCGAGCAACCGCTAACGGACAGAATAGCAGAATATTTAATCTAGAAACTAATCTCGGGCTTGGAGAAATTCCCGGGCCTTGACCCCGGGTCGGCATAACGAAGAATGAGGCAGCAAGAATATCCAGCGACAGCGACAGGATCTCGCGAGACGAATTGAGAACGATAGGTTCACGCCGCCCGGAGGTTTGAGATGCGAAAGTATAAGTTAGGATCGGGCAATTGGTGGCCCAAGTTAGGATGGATTTCAAGATGACCGTGAAAAATGGCGATTTCATCAGAATTGATTATATTGAGAGCGTTGAAGGGCAAACATTGGCTGCTACCGATAAGGATGTAGCCATGGAAAAGGGAATCTATAATGAAGAAGCTCAGTACGGGCCGCACCTCATCGTGGTCGGTGCGGGCCAGCTTGTGACGGGATTTGAAGAGGATCTTCTCGGGAAAGAGATCGGCTATTCGGGCAGGGTAGAGATTCCACCCGAGAAGGCATTCGGAGTTCATGACCCCAAGAAGACCGAGGTCGTGTCCATAACCAAGTTCAAGGAGAAGAAGCCCGTTCCCGGCATGCGTGTGGGCGTGGATGACAAGGTCGGCACCGTTTCCAGGGTAATCGGCAGAAAGGTTGCCATCGACTTCAATCATCCCCTGGCGGACAGGACCATCGTCTACGAGTACAAGATCACCGAGAGCATCGAGGACCGCCAGGAGAAGCTCAAGGCGCTCATCAAAACCTTCGCTCGCATGGAGCTTGAAGCGGAGATCAAGGACGACGTGGCCATTGTCACCGTCCCCTGGGAACTGAGCTATTACAAGGAGTGGCTCATGATCAGGCGCGGTCTGGCGGACATGATCATCCAGCATCTAGGTTTAAAAGAGATCGACTACGTGGAGAAGCATACCGGCGAGAAGATCAAGGCTGAGCTCATCTCACCGCCGGCAAAGGAGACTGAGCCGACATCTGAGGAAGCCAAGAGCGCTGAGGGTGCATAAGTCCCTCTATTTAAGAGCCCGGATAAGTATAAGCGGTTCTGCAATGATCACGCCGTACTGAGTCCGGGCTAAAATTGCTCTAAGATCTTTTGGGATCTGAGGTCCTGAGACGAAAGCATAATCTTCCTTTTTTCCTTCTTCTTTGCTGAGCCTCTACTGCACCAAAAGTGTTACTGAAATAAAATGGGCTAAATTGGATCTCTCAACAATTTATTTCTGTCGGCATTTAATCGCATCATAACTGAGGCCTTTTCTATCCGTTAATCCGATTACTGGTCGAGTTGTGTTCGAAAATTTTTTCCAATTTTCGATGATTGATGAAATATAATATAGACCGCAACCTTAATATTCGTTGCTTGTCGAACAACGATACATGCCGAAGAGCATTTCGGCTATTTGGGTAAGAAGTTGATGAGGGGGACATTCACGAATTCAAGAAAATGGGCTTTGGTCCCAGAGTCTTGGAGGTGAGGTTTGGAGATGAGAAAAAATATGAGATCCGTCGGTGAAGTGAGTAGGCCGCTGGTGCTCTCAAGGAGGATTCGAGTCATCCTCGCCCTGGCAATTATTGCTGCTTTTTGCACATTTGCCCTGGCAGAAGATAGCGGTTCTGACTATTCTTTTAAAAAGGCCGATTACTGGTATAAGCGCGGCCTGATTCTGAGCGGAGAAGGGGCTTATGAAGAGGCCCTGAAGAACTATGAAAAAGCCCTGCAAGCCTACCCCGAAAGAGCCGCCTTCTGGGATGGTAAGGCTGCAGCTCTTGCGTCCCTGTCCCTTTCGAGCAAAGATGCATCCAAGTTTAACGATTCACTGCAGGCATACGACATGGCCGTAAAGCTTTATGACGATTCTCTCAAGTCCGATTCCAGCGATGCGAACAACTGGTACTACCGGGGTCTGGCTCTCAGCAACAAGGCTTCTCTTATGCAGAAGAGCGAAAAAATGAACATCGCCATCCTTAAAGAGGATTCGAGCAGTTCGAGCGAGATTTTGGAAGAAGCCATAAAATCATACGAAAAGGCCATTGAAATCAATCCCAAGTATCTAACCGCCTGGAAGAACATCGGCATTGATTTATACAGTTTGGGAAGGATGAATGAGTCGCTTCAGGCCTATGACCATGCTCTCGCAATCGATAATAACTATGCTCTGGCATGGTACTACAAGGGCCTCACCCTATATGAACTGAGCGATTACGGCCAGGCTGTGCAGGCTTATGATAACGCTCTCAAGACATTGCCCAAAGATGCTGCCATCTGGTATGCTAAAGGCAATTCCCTCTACCGGCAGGGAAACTACGATATGGCCATTGAATGCTACGATGAGGCCACCAAACTGAATCAATCCTTTGCCGAAGCCTGGAACCAAAAAGGGGCGGCCTATGAGAAACTTGGATCTAGTGCCATCGCTACAGCTGCTTTTTCCAAGGCTAAGGCGCTGGGATATAGCGGCTAGATCTAATTTTTATTTAACCTTTAAACTTAATTAAAAAATAAAGAGGAGATGGGGAAATGAAAGCGTGGTTTTCTGCCGCATTATTAGCGGCAGCTATGCTCTCCTGTTCCGGTGCGGCGCAGGAGAAGACAGCAAGCGATTGGGAGAAAGAAGGTTGGGCACAGATAGACAATGCCTCCTATGAAAAGGCTCTCGATGCTTTTTCCCAGGCCATAGGTATGCAGCCTGACAACGAAAGCTTCTGGTTTGATAGGGCGTTTGTTCTCGCGCTACAGGATCGGCAGAACGAGTCAGTCGCTGCTTACAATATGGCTCTGAATCTGACGGAAAATAAGCTGAAGAGAGATCCGCAGGATGCCCTGGCCTGGCAGAGCAAGAGCGTGGCCTTAGCAGGTCTGGGCCGACGGGAGGAGTCCAGCGAGGCTGCAGAGAATGCCGTCCGGATATACGACCAGGAGATCGGAGAGCACCCCGAGAACGCCACAGCCTGGTGGTACAAGGGCGAGAACCTGGCCAACTTACAGAGATTCGAGGAGGCCCTGCCCGCCTACGAGAAGGTCATCGCCCTGAACGATTCCAAGAGGCTGAAGGATGCCTGGCTGTCCAAAGCGACGCTTCTCATGCAGCTTTCCAGGTACGATGAGTCCTTCCTGGCCTTTGATGAGGCCCTCAAGGTCATTCCGGCCAGCGACGCCAAGAACCTGTCCCAGGCCTGGCAGTGGAAGGGCTCGGCACTGGAAGAAGCGGCCTCTCTGGGGCAGTGCGATGAGACCGGGAAGCTGGAGGAGGCCTATCAGGCATTCCATAAGTCGTCTCAATTGAATCCGCAGAACATCTGGGCCTGGATCAATATGGGCTGGGCGGCAGAGAAGCTTGGCTGGTCAGAGAAAGCCGCTTATGCCTTCGATAATGCCACATTGATTGACCCCGCTAACATCCAGGTCTGGAGATCCAAGGCCAGCGCTCTTTTCCATGTCCAGAGGTACAACGAGTCCATCCCGGCCTACGAGAGGATCATCGAGCTTGCCGGTGAAGGCAAGAGCGCTCTGGCCGCCGAGGCCTGGCAGGGATTGGGCGACGCCCTGAACGAGACCGGTCGGCGAAGCGAGGCCATGGCTGCCTACGAGAAGGCACTGCAGATAGAGGATGCGGCTCTCACGATCAATGCCACCGATGCCAGCGCTTGGCTGAATAAGGGTGATGCTCTGCAGAAGCTGGAGAGGTACGATTCGGCTCTGCAGGCCTACGATGAGGCCATAGCGAACGCGCCACCTTACTGGAGCACCATCGGCGAATCGGCCTGGCTGGGATCGGGCGACGTCCTTCTCAAGACGGGCCAGTATGAAGATGCACTGGAGGCCTACAATCGGTCCATCGATCTGATACCCTTGGATGAAAGGGCCTGGAAGGGCAAGACAGACGCTCTGCAAAAACTGGGCCGTGCCGATGAGGCGAGCTTTACGCTGAGCCTGGCCGGAATTCTGGGATATAAAGATCGCAATGCTGCAAATCCAAAGGCGGATATTCAGGCCAATTCGACCGCCCATGCCGTGATGGAGGTGGCATACGCAGAAGCGTGTAGCGATCCTGTCGCCGCCACGAAGACGGAAAAAGAGCCTGAAGCGGCCCGCAGCCAGAAGGATGGTGAATGAGATGACAACGGGAATGCAGGGGCGGCTGGGGAAGAGCGCGAGATTCGCTTTTCCTTCTCTTTTGCTGGCGCTGGCAGTGCTCTGTGCCAGTTCCCTCGCGGAGGAGAATACTGCAGTGGGGTGGTACAAAAAAGGCCTGGAGCTGGGCGGCAACGGCTCCTTCGAGGAGTCTGCTCAGGCTTTTGGTCAGGCCATCAAGCTGGACCCGGAGAACACAAGTTCCTATCTCAGCCTGGCCCTGATGCTGGAGCTCACAGGGGATAGAAGAAGGGCAGAGACGGCCTATCAGGAGGCCCTGAACCTTACCAAAAAAGATCTGCAGAAGAATCCCGTGGATGCAGAAGCCTGGTGGAACCAGGGTGTAGCTCTCGATTCCCTGAGCAGGCAGACAGAGGCCAAAGAGGCGAGAGAGAGGGCCGTCCTGGCCTACAACCAGACTCTAGCCGGGAATCCAAAGGATGCGGCGAGCTGGTTTCATATGGCCGAGGTTCTGGTCAGCCTGAACCGGCAGGATGAGGCCATCCAGGCATACGAGAGGTCCATAGGCCTGAACTACAGCAAGGCAGGAATTGCCGCCATCACCATCAGCAATCTGCTGCAGTCCAGAGGGAGATATGCCGAGGCCCTCTCCGCCTCCGACCAGGCACTCAATCTGACGCCTGCCAGCAATGTTCAGGATAGAATGCTGATACTGGAGATCAGAGGCACTCTTTTGGAGGAGGTCGGCAGGCAGGAGGTGGCCCTGCAGGCTTATGATCAATGCTTGCAGCTTGATTCCAACAGCGAGTCTTGCTGGATGAACAAAGCATCAGTTCTGAGCCATTTGCACAGATACAATGAGTCAACAGGGGCCTATAGAAAGGCCATCGAGCTCGATCCCGAGATGAGCAATGCCTGGCTGGGATTGGGCGGTGCACTGAATGCATCGGGCGAAGAAGCGGATGCGCTGGCGGCCTATCAGTCCGCCCTGAAGATAGCCGAGCAGCAGATCCTGGACAATCCAGAGAATGCCAGGGCCTGGGAAGCAAAGGGCAGGACCCTGCAGAAGATGGGCCGATACCAAGATGCCATCGAGGCCTTTAACAGGTCCGTAGAGGTCTCCGGACCGGTTGTGGCTGTCTCCTCGGCGTCCGAGGCGGCATGGCTTGGCAAAGGCGATGCACTGCTCGCTTTGGGCAAAAACGAGGAGTCTTTGGAAGCTTATCGACAGGCCATCGAGATCTACCCGCTGGACCCGGATGCCTGGCACGGCAAGGGAGAAGCCTTGCAGGCCCTGGGCAAGAGAATCGAGGGCGACATGGCCCTGCAGCTGGCAGAGAGGCTGGGATACCGGGAGTGACCTCAAGCCTATTTATGAAGCTGGTGGTGGCTGTAAATGAAAGTCGGATTTGTTATAGTAATGTTCGCGATAGCTGTGCTCTGCACCTCTGTTTTGGCGCAGGAGATGACCGCAGACGGCTGGTTCAAAAAGGGCCAGGAACTGATAGGAAACGGGTCCAAAGATGAAGGGATTCAGGCTCTAGATAAAGCTCTCCAGCTCTACAACGAGAGCATCGAGCAGAACCCAAAGGATGCAAACGCATGGCTTGGAAAGGGCAACGTCTTTGTTATGCTGGATTTTTCAAAGAACAATCTTGGCATGTTCAACGGGTCTCAGTCATTGGCAGCGTATGATGAGGCTTTGAAGATAGCTCCGAAAAACGTCGATGCTTTAATTGCAAAAGGCTTTGTGTTGTTTGAGATGGGCTTTTCTGATAAGGAAAACTATAATCGGTCCCTAGAAGCTCTTGATAAGGCTCTTCAGATAGACACCAAAAACCCAAAAGCCTGGGATTTCAAAGGCAGTGAACTCTTCGTCATGGGCAGATACAATGAGTCTCTAGAGGCTCACGACAAGGCCATCGAGAACATAGACAGATATACGGAAGGATACCCTGGCCATGGTAATCAAACTGAGGAGTTGTCGGGACTATGGCTATCCAAAGGCGTTACCCTTCAACAGGCAGGAAGGATCGATGAATCGTTCAAAGCTTTTGATAAAGCTGTTTTGATTGATCCGAGAAACTACGATGCCTGGATGTTCAAGGGGCAGGCCCTCGACAGGATGGGAAGGTATAACGATTCAGCAAGCGCCTTTGAAAATGCGTCCAGAGCGCTTCATCCGGTGCCCGGAGCTTCAGTTTCAAGCATTGCCTATGCCTGGATCTCCAAAGCGGACGTGCTCACGAAGGCAGGCAGGTATAACGAGTCAAAGGCAATCTACGATAAAACCGTAGAGCTGAACTACTCAACGAACAGCAGCTTAGATACCTTTTACCTGGCCAGCGCCTGGCGTGGCGAGGGAAGCGTTCTGGCAAAGCTCGGAAAGTACAACCAATCGCTCGAAGCATTTAACAAATCCATAGATCTGGGGAGCTGGAAAGCCTTCGAAGCATGGACTGCTGAGGGCAATGCTCTAAGGGATATGGGAAGGTACAACGAGTCCCTCAAAGCCTACGACAAGGCCATTGAAACAGCACCCAACAACTACTCGAAGATCAGAGCTTGGATCGGAAAGGGCGATGTGTTGGATAATACGGGCAAGCACGATGACGCTGCGGCTGCCTACAAGGAGGGTGTCAATGACTGCGATGAATCCCTCAAGCTATATTCTCTGGATGGAGAGGTCTGGTATTATAAGGGCACTGCGCTGAAGGCGCTGGGCCGCACCTCAGAGGCAGACACCGCTTTTACCAAGGCCAAGGGGCTGGGATACGAGGTCAGATTCGAGAGCCAGACCAAAGCATCTTCCACTTCTGTTAAAATGCTGGCTATTACCGCTATCACGGCTGTCAGCAAGGATAAGTCCATTGAAATAACCAATAGCCGCACAAAATCCCAGAGCTTCAAGGGCTGGACCCTGAACATCAACGATGGCAGGAACCGGTCAATGGCTCTTCCAGATTTCACCCTTGGGCCGGACAAAAAGGCCAATATACATTTCGGCAGGGGCAAAACTAACGAGACTGATTTATTCTTGAATGGCTCTATAGCCCTCAACGATACTGCAGGCGACATCATCTTGAAAAATGAAACCGGAAAGACAGCGGCGTCCTTCGGTTATCGGGTTGAGCCAGATGGATCTGTTACGGGCACAATGGTTGCCAAAGGCGAGTTCAGCTATCCACAAGATGGTTCGAATGACGTAAAAATGGTGGTGAGAGAGGCTGGGAACGGCCCTTACGTCACCGAGAGGACTGAGTACGAGCCAGAGGCCGCCCGTTCCAATGCCTCGGTTGCGGTGCAAGAGAATACGACCGCAGATCGTATGATTAATCGTCGGGAGGTCTCCAAGAACGATTCTTTCAAGGAGGCCATCAGCTCATACGACAAGATCTTGCAGAGAGAGCCTGGAAATATAAGTGCATATCTCGGCAAGGCCCAGGCCCTCATGATTATGGGAAAGCAGCAGAATGAATTTACGGAGATCCTTCAGAAGGTTCTGAACCTGACAAATAAAAGCTTGAAGGAAAAGCCTCAAGACGCAAATGTCTGGCAGTCAAGAGGCGTATCCCTGGCCGGACTTGGGAAAGATGAAGCAGCTGTAGAGGCCTTCGAGAGGTCTATTGAACTTTTAAATCAAAGCATCAAGAGAGATCCAAAAGACGCAGATGCCTGGTGGCTCAATGCCGAGAACTACGAGGCTCTGGGTAGGCCAGAGGCAGCAATTAAGGCTTACGACAAGGTTATCGAGCTTAACTCTACCAAGGCGGTGGGTGCCTGGATAAGAAAGGCAGATATTTTTTCCACCCAGGCAAATGGCTATAACAAGTCGGTGCAGGCCTTCAGCCAGGCCGTCAAGCTTATGCCGGACAATGCCACTTGGGCAGGAGGATCTGTCTTTGACCAGGGAAACTATACTTTCCATGTGGATTTCTGGAGCGACGACGACAGGATTCTCAGGGTGTCCATCGGACACTATAACAAATCGATAAAGGACTATGATTTCATAGAACAAGTTCTCCCAACGCCGATTGGAAACTGGCTGGTCAGAGATAACGGCATAGAGATGCTGAAGATGCGGGCTTGGCCTTTATGGGCTAGCGGAAGTATCATGCAGGTGAACCTCACAAGGAAGGAGAACACCTCAGAACTCTGGTTTAGAACGGGCCAGGAGCAGGACGTCAAGTACTGGTATGAAAAGGGACAGAAACTGGACGCAAATCAGTCTTATGAAGATGCAGTGCAAGCCTACGAAAATGCTATAAAGCTTGATCCTCAGAACTCCGAATTCTTGGAAAGAAAAGCGCTTTCGTTATATTTTTTACACAGAAATCAGGAGGCTACGGAATCCTGGAAGAAAGTCCTGCAGCTTTACAATGAGACTCTGTTGAAGAATCCCAATGATATCAAGTCATGGATGGGAAAAGGCCGTGTCTTTACCATGCTGGCTATATCTGATAGAGCTGAGCTTAGGGAAAACTATAGGGTTGCAGAGCTAAACGCCTATGAGCAAGGCCTTCAGATAGCACCTCAGAATTCAACGATGCTGTACTTCAAGGGCAGTGCCCTTTACGAGCTCAAAAGGTATGACGAAGCCATTACGGCTTGCGACCAGGCTCTGAAGATAGGCTTCGATCCATCACAACCGTGGATGGCAGACGGCGTTTCTCACCTGAAGGGTTTAGCCGAGGCTGCTTTGGGAAAGAAAAACGATTCTGTTCAATCCTATCAGGAAGCCCTGAAAGGTTCTGATGAAGCCATCAAGAAAGCGAATTCGCCTCAGAACTTATCCGAGGCTTGGGCTCAAAAGGGCATGATGCTTGAGGAGCAGGGTAACTACAATGAGTCCGTAAAAGCATTTGATAACGCCACCAACGCCAATCCAAAGAACGAGATGGCCTGGAAGTTTAAAGGATTCATGCTGGCCAACTGGATGGGCAGGTACCAGGAAGGACTGGCCGCTCTGGACAGGGCTCTGGAGATCAGGCCAGCGGCCGACGTCTGGGAGGCAAAAGGCAGGGTCTTTAACGAGCTTGGCAAGTACCAGGACGCAATAGCGACTTCCGATAAAGCCCTGGCATTAAATCAAAATCTAACAACTGCCTGGCGGGACAAGGGCCGGGCATCATCTGGACTGGGCAGATACCAGGAAGCTTCGGATGCCTACTCAAGGGATGAGGACGCCGATGATGAGTCACTCTGGGCGGGGAGAGGCTTTGCTCTAGCTAATTTGAATAGAAGTGGTGAAGCGATTGCAGCTCTTAACAAATCCCTCAATATCAGTGAGACGGCTTTACAGGAGGATAACAAATCGGCCCATGCCTGGTTCTGGAAAGGGGAGGCCCTTCGAGGACTCGGCAGGTATCAGGAAGCTCTGGAGGCTTATAACCATTCACTAGAGACGGGCCGGGATTATGCTATCTCTTCCTGGAGGGGCAAAGGCTATGCATTCAAGGCGCTCGGCAGGAATGTTGAGGCGGATGCCGCCCTTGCCAAAGCAAGAGAGCTGGGGTATCAGGGATGACCCCCGCATCTTTTGTAAATTAAAGGAGGTTCTTAATGAAATCAAGAATTGTTATCGCTTTGTTAGCAGTATCTTTGCTCTGCGCATCTGCTATGGCGCAGGAGAACACAACAAACAGTTGGCTGAAAAAAGGCTATGAACTGATGGCAAACGGATCTTACGAAGAGGCTGCAGAGGCCATCCAAAAGTCCATTGATCTGAGCCCGAGCCCAACGAATGCAACTCTCTGGGATGCAAAAGCATCAAGCCTCGCCTTGGCGGCGACCCTTTCCGGTAATCGCAGTGAATACAACGAATCCCTCAAGGCCCAGGATAAAGCCATTGAGCTGGACCCCAAGAACTCAACACTATTGGTTCATAAGGGCTTTCTTATCGCCAACCTGGCCGATGTGTTCGGACATCAAAACGAGAGCATATACGAGGATGCTGTCAAGGAGTTCGACAAGGCCATCCTGCTAGATCCACAGGATAAGGAGGCCTGGAATTGGAAGGGCATGGTTCTCGATTCTCGACTGAATAGATACGATGAGGCCCTTACAGCCTATGACAGAGCCATCGAGATCGGTGGTACAAATGCCGGCGATGAAGCCCTGCTGAGCCAAGCCTGGGAAGGCAAAGGCTTTGATCTGGTGAAGCTGGGAAGATATAATGAGTCCTTCGATGCTTTTGATAAATCTATAGAACTGAACCCGCAAAATGCGGCCTCCATCTGGTACGTGAGAGCTACTGCCGTCAATGCCTCTGGAATGTATGGTGAGGCAGTCAAGGCATATGACAAGGCCATTGAGCTATCCAAAGAAAATATCACTGCTGCTCAGGCTTATGAGGGCAAGGGTGCGGCGCTTTTCAAGCTCGACAAGTATGATGATGCAGTCACTGCCTACGATAGAGCCATCGAGCTGTATACGCTGGAGCCGATGGGAGCACGAGCCTGGTTTAAGAAAGTCATTGCTTTGAAGGCTCTGGGCCGCCAGGCTGAGGCAGATGAGGCCTATGCCAAAGCTGATGAGCTGGGGTATCAGAGATGACCCTCTCACCTTTTAATGAGGTTAATGGAGGTTTCTGAATGAAAGTAGGATTTGCAGTCACCATGTTAGCGATAGCTATGCTCTGTGCCTTTGCTGTGGCGCAGGAGAATACCACTGCCTATTGGATGACCAAGGCCAGGGATTTTTCGATAAACGGTTCCACTGAAGAGGCAATTTCGGCTTACGACAACGCCTCGAAGATAGATCCCAGGAATGAAACCGTTTTGATTCGCAAAGCGTTGGAACTTCAGGTTTTGGGGAAAGAGAATGAATCCACCAAGGCCTACGAGAAAGCGATCGCTCTCCTGGATGAAGACCTGAAGAAGAATCCTCAGGATGCAAAGGCCTGGATGAACAAAGGCCTGGCTTTGAGCAGCCTGGGCAGGCAAAAGGAATCCAACCAGGCCAATGAGAATGCTCTAGTGATCCTCACCAGGAGCACTGAGAAAGACCCTAAGAACGTAAGCGTTTGGAGGAACAAGGCCGAGGTGCTCATGCGCCTTGGCAAGTGGGAAGAGGGCCTGCAGTCTCTGGACAAGGTCACTGAGATCGATCCCAAGAACCTCGACGCCTGGGAGCGGAAAGGCGAGTTTCTCACACTGATGGGAAGAACCAACGAGTCCCTGCAGGCCTTCGACAGATCGCTTGAGCTGATCCCGGCCAACAACACCAAAGAGCGATCGCTTGTCTGGATGGCCAAAGCTCAGACCCTTTCGTATGTTGATCGGAAGGAGGAGACCTTGAAGGCTTTGGATAAGGCCCTGGAGATTGATCCGCGATATCTTGTGGCCTGGACCACGAAAGGATATCTTCTGGAGGATCTGGGCAGACATAATGAATCCCTGGCAGCCTTCGAAGAAGCTATTAAGATCGATCCCATGAATGCCAAATCCTGGAGCGCCAAAGCCAGCCAGCTTGTCCAGCTGAAGAGATACAACGAATCCCTGCAGGCTTACGACAAAGCTATCGAGCTGGTACCGGAGAATGAAGGCAAAGATCTTGCTCTGGCCTGGTTAGCAAAAGGAGATGCTTTGAACAGGACGGGCAAGCAGAAGGAGGGCATGGCCGCATTCCAGATGGCTGTAAATGCCTCCGATAAAGCTCTTCAGATATACTCCAACGATACAAGCGTCCTTGAGCTAAAGGGCAGGGCTCTCTTCAAGCTGGCCGAGTACGATGAGGCAATAAAAACATATGACAGAGCCATCGAGACTGCTGCGCCCGGCTCGTTCTACGCTCCCATGGTCTGGATAGGAAAGGGCAATGCACTGCAGGCACAAGGAAAGAACGAGGATGCTTTTGAGGCATACAACAAGGCCATTGATCTGAATCCAATCTTTGCGGATGCCTGGCAGGGGAGAGGCGAGGCAGAGAAAGCTTCGGGAAAGGTCACGGAAGCAAGCGAATCGTTCTATTTGGCCAGGAAGCTGGGGTACAAGGAAGATGACCCAAGCATCTTTTTCTGAGGCTAAGGAGGTTTGTAAATGAAAGCAAGATTTGCCGTCGCTTTGCTAACGATAGCTATGCTCTGCGCTTCTGCAGTGGCGCAGGAAAACACCACAAACTATTGGATGAAGAAAAGCACGGAGCTTCTCAATAACGGCTCATTCGAAGAGTCCCTCGATGCCATAAATAGGGTTCTGCAGATCGATCCGGAGAATGAGAGCGCCTGGTTAAACAAAGCCACAGTTCTCATGATTTTGGGCAAGGCAATCGAATCCAAAGAAGCCTCAGAGAAGGCCCTGGATGTCATCAATAAGACCCTGGAGAAGAATCCTCAGAATGCCCGCGCCTGGATTGGAAAGGGCGTGGCTCTTTCTGAACTCGGCAACGAAGTTGAGGCCACGAAGGCTCGTGAGAAGGCCTTGGAGATCTTCAATCAGAGCATCGAGAAAGATCCAAAGAATGCCTCTGCCTGGGACGGCAAAGCCTTGGCTCTGGCCGGCATGTTCAGAAATGAGGAGGCGTTGCAGGCCTGGGAAAAGGTCATCGAGCTGAATAACTCCCCCTACATCGCCGACGCCTTGCTGGCCAAGGGATTTATTCTCCACCAGGATGGAAAGGACAATGAGTCCCTGGAAGCCCTTAATAAGGCCCTCGAACTGATACCGGACAATGATACACCAAAACTGGCGCTGACCTGGAGTTTAAAGGGATCTGTCCTCCAGGAATTGAACAGGATGAGTGAAGCATTGGAAGCTTTCAGCAAAGCTGCAGAGTTGAACCCTCAAGATGTATTGAATTGGCGTCTCAAGGGCGATATCGCCTCAGAGCTGGGCAGATACAACGAATCCATAGAAGCTTATGATCGGGCTTTGAAGATAGATCCTAAACTGTCCGAAGCCTGGTTGAACAAAGGAAAGGCGCTGGATAAGGCGAGCAAACATGATAATGCTCTGACGGCCTTCAACGAGACCTTGCAGACCTCTGAGGAGGCCATACAGGAGGATTCCAATAACTCCCTGGCCTGGCTCTATAAAGGCGAGGCATTGGTCGAGCTGGCCAGATACGATGAGGCCCTGGACGCTTTCAATAAAACCGCAGAGCTGAATCCGGAGGACGTCAGGGTTTGGATAGGTAAAGGAGATGCTTTTTTGGCTTCAGGCAAGAGTAAAAATGCTCTGGAGGCGTACGAGCAAGCCATCGAACTGAATCCTACGATAGGCGAAGCCTGGCAGGGAAAAGGCAAATCCCAGAAGGCTCTGGGCAAGGTTATCGATGCCGAAATGTCGTCTTATGTGGCCAGGAAGCTGGGGTACAACGAATAGCCCAGCAGCCCAGCTATTCTTTCGCCAAATGCCCCGCATGATTCTTGCGGAGCCCCTTTTTATCTTGTTTTTGGTTCCGATCTCAAGACGTGACGCTCGAAGCCGTTCCTCCCACCGGCCCCGTGATCAGCGAGAATCCTTCTCCGCCTCTTCCCGGACTCAGAGGATTGATCTGGATGGTCCAGTAACCGCTGGAGGGATTCCTGAGGAAGTAATAGTCGTAGTTCGTGCCGCTCACGCGCTTTATGTTCTGGCTGTCGCTCTGGGGATTGAGAACGCTGCCATCCGGCTTGATCAGAGTCACGCCGAAGGGATTGCTCTCCCAGGAGAGTCCCACCATCTCAGCTCTATCCGGCGCAACGTTCGTGGCGGCTTGACTGCTTCCAAGTGGTCTTGTAAATTTGAATGCAGCTCCTGCCGCATAAGCCACTCCGTTCTCCACCCTGACAGAGTCGAGAGCCGTAACCGCCGCTCCCCAGGGCAAAGTTATGGCCGATCCGGCAGGAATTGTGTAGCTGGTCGGCGAGGTGCCGCGTACTGCCTGGCAGACGCCGTTGACACAGGTCTTTCCCGCTCCGCAGGCCACGGGAGTATGAATGCAGCCCCAGTAGGAATCACACGCATCTATCGTGCATGGATTTCCATCATCGCAGTTCCTCAGCAGATGCACACAATTGCCCCGGCGGTCACAGGCATCGAGGGTACAGGCATTGCCGTCGTCGCAGACCTTTGACCTGTGCACGCAGCTCCCGCCTTCGCAATAATCCTGGGTGCAAGGATTTCCGTCATTGCAATTCTTGGTGGCATGGGTGCATGATGTGCCATTGTAGGAGTCTGTTGTGCACGGGTTTCCATCATCACAGCTCGTCAGGGTATGAACACAATTTCCTTTGTAGCAGTAATCGTAGGTGCTGGCATTCCCATCGTCACAGTTCTTCGGGGTATGCACGCACTCTTTCCCGTTGAAGGAATCCATGGTGCAAAGATCACTGTCATTGCAGTCCCGCAGAGGCGCAGAGGTTCTCATGGCCTCGGTCGTGCTGCTGTTTTCGCTTCCGATCACAGGCTTGTTAACGCAAATCCCTGTCTCGCACGAATCCTGGGTGCTGGCGTTCCCGTCGTCGCAATTTAGCTCGCTGTGCGTACAGCCGGTGCCGTTATAGACATCAGTGGTACAGGGATTGCCGTCATTGCAGTCTGGCGGAGAATAAAGGCCTTTTTCTGCAACAGGAAAAGATTCGGCTGTAGTGGTATTGTTGTTGGCAGCATTTTCCTCCTCGGCATTGATGGATTCGGAATAGTCCACAACTATTTCATTGCTGATTATTGGCTCATTGACACAACCGCTCGAACTGCAGGAGTCGGTAGTGTTAGCGTTTCCATCATCGCAGTTTACCGGCTCGTGAACACAGCCGCCGGCATCGCAATAATCAGAAGTGCAGGGGTCTCCGTCATCGCAATTCTTCGAAGTGTGAGTGCATTCCTTTAATGGATCACATGAATCCTCAGTGCAAGCGTCGCCATCATCGCAGTTTGTCGTCGCATGAGTGCACTGGCCATTGCTGCACGAATCGACCGTGCAAGCATCTCCGTCATCGCAATTTTTGGGCGTTGGGACGCACCCGATTGCCGGATCGCAGGAATAATCAGTGCACTGATCTCCGCCATCGCAATTCTTCAAAGTATGAACGCATCCTTCCTCTCGGCAGACATCTTCAGTGCATGCGTTATTATCATCACAGTCATTCGGCGAGCAATTCTCATATTGCGCTGAGCCGCCAAAAGAAAATGCAAAAATGAAGAATATAAACAAAGCCACGAACAGACGCAGCTTCAACTCATTCTTAAAACCTGTCTTTCTTCTGTTCATTAAACCACTCTCCGCTATTAGTAGTTTTTTTCATTTTAGGTATATAAATAATAGAGTCCGTTATTTGCCGGTGTCATGAACGGATGGCGCAAGACGTGCGGAAAGAATCACTCGAAAGATCTATACTTGATCAGCGCCAGAATGCTGTAGCATGGATTATCCATTCAAGCGAGGATTTAAGCCCGATTTAGAGCGGATTGAGAAGGTTCTGGCGGAAGAGTTCCCCGTTGAGATAAAACAAGATGGCGAAAAGCTTCTTCTCAGCTACGGCGCTTTGAATAACATCGCCGTCTGGGTGGAGAATAAGAGGCTGTTTGTGACCACCGAATCTGCTTTGGGAATTGCGGATAACGTGGTGCTGGATACCAACAAACGATACAGAGATTTCCTGGAAGCGGCTACAGGCTACACTGCTAAACAGAGGCTGCAGATGGCGAAAAAAGATGTCACGAAGTAAGCTGGGGATCGAAATCCTCCACCTGAGCACATATCAATAACATATGCTCATATTAATATGCATAGTCTCATATCAATATATGCTCACCTTCCCCTTCACGAAATCCTCCACGAGGCGGTCCGTGCTCTCCAGCCAGTAGTCGAGGATACCGTCCACCTGCGCCTCCAGGCCCGGTGTTTGCTCGAGGTCGCCCGAGATCCTCACGCCCCGCAGCAGAGGCTGGCTGACGGGCGATCCGATCTTGCTCACGAAGGTAACGTAGGCTTCTTTTACGCCCTCAAGCTCTGCCACCTCACCGGCAGCCTTCTGGGCCAGGACGTTGTAGATCTTGCCCACATGACTGACAGGATTCTTTCCGGCGATCGCCTCCATGGTCATGGGCCGCATGGGCGTGATCAGGCCGTTGCCGCGGTTGCCCCGTCCGGTCGCGCCGTCGTCGCCCATCTCGATGGAGGTGCCTGTCACCGTCAGATAGATGTTGTCGCCGCCGTCCGCGCAGTTCACGCAGACTTTTGCATTGGCCTTTCTCAGGATCGCTTCCGCGACGCGAGCTTTGGCATCATCGTATTCCCGGCGGGAGGAGATGAACCTGGAAACCATGGCTGCGGCGGCTACTATTGACAGCCTGTCACCGATGCGCACCGCCATGAGCTTGGTGTCCTCGCCGACGCCTCTCACGCTGCGCACATCTTTCTCCAGATCGAGAACGAGCTCTTCCACGGGGCTCAGGGGCGCATAGCCGACGCCGATGGATGTATCATTCGCTCCGCGACCGATGAGGCTTTGCAGTTCCGGAGCACCCTCTTCAACACGGGGCTCGATCTGGAATAGATCCAGATTCTTAACGGTTTGGCGAAAGAATGTCGTGACTGAGTTCTCAATGATCTCATTCACCGGCTTTCCCGAGGGCCGTGTGGCTCTGCCGCCCACAACCACGCTCGGGGCTTTCAGAATTGAGCCGCCGCCGAATTGCGGCGTGCTCTTGCCTGCGATTATCAGGACCTTGTCCACGTTATGATGCAGTATCTGGCCGAACTCATCCAGATAAAACCGGGAAAGAGAACGGGATATGCTCTCCGAGATGCCGTCGGCCAGCGTATCAGGGTGTCCAAGACCTTTGCGCTCCACTACCTCGAAGGGAGGAATGACATGCTTTTGCAGGATCAGCATTTTACCACAGGAAAATATGTTGTTTTTGCAAAAATTAATATCTTTCTGAGATCTCGCTGTTCAATCAAACTATACAACTGATGCAATGTCTGTGGATTATAAAACCGCAAAAGATGGCTCCATCGCATATAGTTAGTTCAAATGCGCAAGAGAAGGCTGATGGATTGCTAAAATGCTACAGTTTCAGGATATCAGGATAAAATGATGTCAATAGCTGGAGCGGAATCGAGTTGATGATCCAGGAATGAGTTTATAAGCAAGAAAAGCGCAAGTTTCCCGTATATGAGTGAATCAACGGCCGTTTCTGGTCAAGACACCATTCAGGAGTCGTTCGCAAAGAGGGTTTCCGCTCTCGAAAACGAGAACCGGGACCTCGCCGAAGAGCTTGAGACTACCAAAGTGGAGCGGGAAGAGGTAAGAGCCAAGCTCTTTGAGTCCCTCATTGCCAATAAAAAATATCTGCGTGAGGTGGAGCGGCTCAAGAAGGAGAATATTCTTCTCAAGAGGATGCCCCTGTTCCTGGCCACGGTTGTGGAGATGGGTGAGGACTATGTCCTGCTCAGGCAGCACGGCAATAATCAGGAGTTCATCACCACCGCGCCTGCCGAGTTGATGGAGAAGATAGAGGTCAACACTCGCGTGGCCATCAACAACTCCCTGACCATCGTGCGCGTTCTGGACCGCTCCGTGGATGTCCGGGCCAAGGTCATGGAATTGGTCGAGGCTCCTGATATCACTTACGATCAGGTGGGCGGCCTGGAAGGCCAGATTCAGGAGATCAGAGAGACGGTCGAGCTTCCGCTCACAAACCCGAAGATCTTCGCAGACATCGGCATAGAGCCGCCGAGAGGAGTCCTGCTCTACGGCCTGCCGGGAACCGGCAAGACCATGCTTGCGAAGGCTGTGGCTCACGAATCCCAGGCTACCTTCATCCACATGTCCGGATCAGAGCTGGTGCATAAGTTCATCGGTGAAGGCGCTCAGCTCGTGCGTGATATCTTCCAGATGGCTCGCGAGAAGGCACCCAGCATCATCTTTATCGATGAGATCGACGCCGTCGGCAGCATCAGAACCCATGACGGCACTACAGGCAGTGCCGAGGTGAACAGGACCATGATGCAGCTCCTGGCGGAGATGGACGGCTTCAGGACGAGGGGCGACATCAAGATCATCGCTGCCACCAACAGGATCGATATCCTCGATCCGGCATTGCTGCGTCCCGGCCGCTTTGATAGAATTATCGAGATCCCTATGCCGTCTTTTGAGGGCCGCCTGAAGATCCTGCAGATTCACGCCGCTAAGATGAAGAGGGACACGGATGTCGATCTGGAGGAGATCGCCAAGGTGACTGCAGAGGCGAGCGGAGCGGACCTCAAGGCCATCGTGGTTGAGGCCGGCATGAATGCTCTGCGCCGGAATGCTTCCATCGTCAACCGATCCGACTTTGACGTAGCCGTGAACAAAGTGCTCGGCGACGAGGTCGAGGGTTCGGAAGAATCGCTGAGGATGTTTTCATAAGCGGCTAATTTGCCGCATTTTTTCACGGTGCGTCTCCCGCAGCGCGAAATGGGCCGCACGATCATGCTGCGTGGAGATGCCAAATACCGTTCTGGCCGAAATGGGAGGCGCATGGCTTATCTGAATCGCTTACTTGAATCGCTTTAATTAATGTTTTCAGTATCTAAATTGCAAATATATTAAATTATGAATTATTCTTTTTAGGACGAAATCAGGGCTAATCCCCGCCTTTTCAAAGGCGGGATACAGCCCGTACTTATAGACCAAAAGATTAATTAGCCTATACAGCCTGGCACTTTTACAATGGCTAAAGTATTTCGGTATAGACTCAAGCCGACAAAAGCTCAGATTGCAAAACTTAATGATCAACTAGAGCTTTGCCGGTGGGTCTACAATGAAACTTTGGCCATGCGAAAGAGTGCATTTGAGCAGGAAGGCAAATCCGTAAGCTACTTTGAATCTAAGAGAATGCTGCCTATTTGGAAAGAGTCA
>Ga0074195_1000729_pt1 | contig 57310 bp, 36 predicted proteins | sample EPASupsiteHSE623_FD_64525 | JGI IMG/M metagenome (GOLD analysis project Ga0074195, IMG submission 64525) | Bioremediated contaminated groundwater from EPA Superfund site, New Mexico - Sample HSE6-23 | ecosystem: Environmental > Aquatic > Deep subsurface > Groundwater > Contaminated ...
ACGACAACTTCTTCAAGTTCTGCCAAATCTTCCTCAAGGGAAATGTTAACCGTTGTCTGATCCTTATTAAGGAGTATCTCCCGCGAAACAAATCCCAGGAAAGAAAAGACCAAAGTAACCCGGTCTTCACCCCTGATTGTAATCGCGTACTCACCGTTGAAGCCGGTTGGCACTCCATTCGTCGTACCCTTTTCAATGACATTTACCCCTAGCAAAGGCAGACCATCGCGCGCAGAGGTTACAACTCCCTGAATCTGTTGCCTCTGTGCCATGGACTGAAAGCTCAAAAAGAGCACCAGCGCAAGTATTAATTTATTCATAGGTAAGATTTTAAGTTAGATTAATTGGATATTATTTTCTCGTAGCATAAGCAGCATATTTTTGTTAGGCAGAACAAAATTACGACACCTATACAAGACATAATAATATTATTTTAGCAGAGGATTACACTATTCTGCTACAGCATGCATTTAATATGATTTTTTTAAAACAATACTTTTTTAACCGTTTCAGCAAATAATTTTCTTCTTGTAATAATATTCTCTGAATTTCTTTGGAGTGATCGTTTTTTTCTTCTTAAAGATCCGGTTGAAGTTGGAAAGATTATTAAACCCGCATTCATAGCATATTTCGGCTATCGACTTTGTTGAATCGACCAGCAGGCGGGAGGCTGTGCCAAGCCGCATATCAATGACATAGTCGGACAGGCATTTTCCGGTCCGCAGTTTAAAAAAACGGCTGAATGCCGTGGGTACCATGCCGGCAATCGAAGCCACCGTGGCAAGCCGGATCTCTTCGGTAAAGTGGTGATCGATGTATTCTTCCACCCTGGCGACGCGCCGGGAATCAGTCCCTTCCCTGATCTGAACAAAGGAACTGTTGGAGAGCGGTCGGGCGCCTTCACAAAGCGATAACTCATACAAAATGGTCAGTATTTGAAGGACCTGATAAAATCCGGGCTTTTCGGCTGAAAGGCTATTGATGAGTGAGTAAACCTTCATAATAGCAGATAACGGGAATACCAGTCCGTTACGGGCCTTGTCGAGCATCCTGTTGATCGGGTTGAACTGGTTTTTCAACATGATATTCTGCGACATCAGCTCGGCGGAGAACTGGATGGTTATTTCACGCATCGACTTTGGTTTGCAGCTACCTTGTTCCCATACATGTTCCAGATTGGGACTACCGAGCAGCACCAGTTCATAATCATCGATTATTTCGACCGAATCACCTACAATCCGGGTAATACCTGCACCACCTTCAATAAAATTCAGCTCATATTCACGGTGCTGATGAAGTGGATATGTAAATTCCGTCTTATACCGCTCAACGATATAAAAACAATCCTTTTCAGATAAAGGTGAAATTTCGTGAATGGTTTGGTTGCTCATAAATCCAGGTCTGGCAACAAATATAACCATTCTATAATACTATTTTAACATTTTCTTCCAATAAAATTACCAAACATAAGTTACAATCGCCTGTCCAGGCAAGCGGGTCTGGAAATTTCTTGCGCCAACGCGGATCACGAATGATTTTTCTGTTTCCGATTCATTCTGAATAATCAGCACGTTCTTTCCGTCGGGGGTCTTAAAGGCTACATTGGGCAAACCATCGGGCATATTCGTTGCTATTCGCTGTGAACCCGGGCGAACAAACTTCGACGCATGGGCGATGATGTACCAGGCCACATTCTTCTGAACCTGCCCGTCTCCTATTGTGATCGCCCCCAGACACTCGGTACAGCCGCCTTCCGTATGCGGGTCCTGATTCGGATCGGCTGCCAGATTCCATTCCAGCACCGTTTTGCACCAGTTCCGCGAAGCGCCGATGATCAGGTTTTTAACATGCCAGGAAAGATTCGACGCAAAATCTCCGGGCGCCCCGACCCATTGCTCCGTAAAATAGAGGTTTTTATCGGGGAAGGCAGTATGCAATTGCGACAGATCCTCAATTTTACCACCGTAAAGATGAAAAGCGGTGCCATCGATATACTGACTGGCCTGCTGATCACTTAAAATTTCAGTCGGATAATCGATCCGGTCGGCATTGTGATCGTAGATGATGATCTTTGTATTGATGCCTGCCGTTTCAAAGGCCGGTCCCAGGTGGTTTTTGACAAAGTCCGCCTGATCGGCTGCGAGCATCAGCAAACTGGGATTGTTCCCCGGGTGAAGCGGTTCATTTTGAACGGTAACGGCATCAATGCGAATTCCTTCAGCCGCCATGGCCTGAATATATTTTACAAAATACCGGGCATAAGAGGGATAAAACTCCGGCTTAAGGCTTCCCCCAATAGAACTGGCATTGGTCTTCATCCAGACGGGAGGCGACCAGGGTGAACCCAAAATTTTGATTTCAGGATTTATTTTTAAAATCTCCTTTAGAAGCGGGATCAAGTCGGCTTTATCCGGGCCCAGATCAAAATTATTCAGGTCCGGATCGGTTTGTCCGGCAGGCACGTCACAATAGGAAAACACGTGGTCGCTCAGGTCTGATGCCCCGATGCTGACACGGAGATAACTCACGCCAATGGCATTTTCATCCGTTGAGAAAAGCTCATTCAGGAGCATCTCCCGCTTCTGAGATTCAAGCTGGTGAATAAGCGTGGCGCTTCCGCCGGTCAGCGTATAGCCAAATCCATCCATCGACTGGTAGGCCGTAGCCGTATCCACTTCGATTGCGACACCTGAAACCTGCGCATCTGAAAATTCGGGCGATTCCTGTTGTCGCTGAAATTTCACAGTCCCGTCCGCTTTGGTGAGCCAAACCTCTGCCGGACTGGTGTGATCAGCTGAGCTGTTATCCGACTTGCAACCGGAGAAATATCCGGCAACCGTGAAAAGAAAAACGATTGTAAAAAAAGTCTGCTTCATTGTTATATGCTTAAAAGTCGTAAGTAACAAGTCGTAAGTAGTAAGTCGCGGAGCCTTTGTACTATCGACTAAAGACTTACGACTTACGACTTTTATTTTAATATCCCGGATTCTGAGTCAGCGCCGGGTTTTTATCGCGCTCCGATTGCGGTATCGGCCATAACAAATCATTCTGATCGATGTAGGAATAGGTCTGATTGGGCTTGCGGGTCCCCGACACTTTCATGACGTCCAGCGCACGTCCCGTGCGTTTCAGGTCAAACCAGCGGTGACCTTCCAGTGCCAGTTCCAGCATTCGCTCCTTCTCAATGGCCAGTCGCATTTCTGTCTGTGTGGCCGGGTTCTTTGGCAAAAGATTCACCCTTGCTCTAATTTTATTAAGCTCGGCAGCCGCCTCAACCACTTGACCAGTCTCATTGAGCGCTTCGGCTCTCAGCAAGATAATGTCGGCCAGCCGGAGGTAAATGATGTTGTTGCTGCTGTTCCAGGCATTGGGCTGCTTCATCTTGTAGGAAAAGGGCATCAGGGTTCCCCAGATATCGTCCGAATAAAATCCGGTAACATTTTCGAACAGGATATTGGCATTTTTCCGGATCAGATCGCCTTCCTCATCGTAGGCCTCAACAAGTTCCTTTGAAGGCGTATTAAATTTTTTCCATCCATCCTGCGTCAACGAGGGAGGAAGGAATAACTGAACGCCCCAGTTACCGGCTACGTTCGCCTCAAACTGGATCTCAAAAAGCGATTCGTTCGTATTTTCATGCCCCCCGTCAAACAGATCGCCGTAACTGGGAGACAGACTATACTGACCGTCGGAAAGTACAGAATCGCAGTACTGCAGAACCTTTGCATAATCTTTGACGGGCATGTTCGCATATACTTTGGCCAGCAGCCCGTGAGCTGCAGCCCGTTTAATACGGCCTTTATAGGAAGATGTCACCGGCAGGTTTTCAGCACTGTATTCCAGATCGGTGATGATCTGTTCATAGACTTGATCGACGGTAGACCGTGGCAGGCTCGATGAGCCCTGGTCGTCTGCCTTTAATACCAGCGGAACTCCACCCCACAACCGGACCAGGTTAAGATAGTGTACCGCACGAATGAACGTAACCTCACCCTTTAACCGGTCACGCTCAATCTGGGAGAAGCTTTCATCCTGAATACTGTCAATTTTGCCAAGGAACACATTGGCAACACCAATCGCCTCATACAGATAGCGCCAGTCGCGGGCCACATTTCCGTTTGTCGCAGTAACCGCGAGATCGTCGATTTCAAAGTTGGCGTTATTGTCGCCCCCGGCATAAGCCAGATCGGCGGTGACATCGCCGTTAACGAACATGTCAAACTGGTAATATTCCGAATGAAAAGTCTTGTATACGCCCGTCAGCGATGCCTCAGCCCAGGAACGGCTGTTGAGAAATTCTTCCGGGGTCATATACGACTCCGGACTGGTGCTCAAAAATTCGTCGCATGCTGTTGCAAAAAGAAAAACGAAAGCTGAGCTGATTAAAATTATACGGTTTTGTATCGTATTCATGATCATAAGTTTAAGAATTAAAAGTCAACGTTAACGCCAAAAATGAACGTCCGGGGTTGCGGGAATGTTCCAAAATCGATTCCCAGAGCCGTATTGCTGGTCCCTCCAAAATTCAGTTCCGGATCATAACCGGAATAGTCCGTAATAGTCCATAGGTTTTGCCCGGTAAAATACAGTTGTACCTTACTGATCTGCATACTTTCCAGCCAGGCCGATTTCAGATTCCAGGAAACCGTAACAGACTTGAGGCGGATGAAAGAACCATCTTCCAGAAAGCGGGTTGAAAGCAGGGAGTTTTGTTTGTTATCGGCAAGCGCCTTCGGGATATCAGTGATATCGCCGGGACTTTTCCAGCGCCTCAGTACCTCAGTCGACTGGTTTTTCCAGTTCTCCATGCCTTCGATTTCGATCCGGGAAGCGTTAAAAATATCATTACCCTGGACACCCTGGAAAAGAAAGCCCAGACTTAAGCTCTTGTACGAAAAAGTATTGTTCAAACCGAAGATAAATTTAGGTTGTGCATTGCCGATGATGACCCGGTCGGCATCATCATAGTTGCCATCGGTATTTTGATCTTCATAGGTCATCATCCCGGTCTGCGGATCAACGCCTTTTGCAATCAGACCATAAAATGAACCGATGGGTTCGCCTTCCCTGACAATGGAAACATCGCCCCGTTCGTAGATATTACCGCTGAAAAGCAGCACATCTTCTCCACCGAGATTCTTTACCGTATTTTTGTTTGTCGAGAAATTCAGATCAGTATCCCATTTCAGGTCGCCCGTCAGGTTCTTCGAACTGATGCTCAGTTCGAATCCTTTATTATCCACATTTCCCACATTCCTCAACTGACTTGCAACACCCATTTGAGTGGCCACGCTGACGTCCATCAGCAGGTCTTTGGTCTTTTTATAATAAACATCGGCCGAGATCTGAATACGCGAATCGTATAAACTGACATCGAGTCCTGCATTCAATTGGCGGGTGGTTTCCCATTTCAATGAATCGTTGGAAGCCCTGGTCTGGGTAACTCCCGGAAGAAGCACATCACCAAAGGGATAACCTCCGCTGGGTGAGACTTTTCCGTAGGAGGCATAAGGATCCTCCGGCTGATTACCGTTCATTCCCCAGCTTACACGTAGTTTCATATCGTTGACCACGTGACGTAGTCCCTCCATAAAATTTTCGTCCGAGATACGCCATCCTGCTGAAACAGAAGGGAATGTTCCCCACCGGTATTCCTTACCGAAACGAGACGAAGCGTCGCGCCTGATGTTGGCCGTGAGCAGATATCTTCCCTGATAATCGTAGGTCACCCTTCCGATCAGGGATGCCATGGTCCATTCAGTAGCATCGGTGGTGTTGGTTACAGAAACGGCTCCTCCGTTAAGTGTCGGGATGGCATCACTGGCAAAATTCCGGACTTCCTGATTGGTCCCGTCCCATTCAAATTGTTGCACGGTAAAACCGGCCAGCGCCGTAAACCGGTGCCCCTCTTTGAATGATGCTGAATACGTAAGCGTATTCTCATTCAGCCAGGTAAAATCGATATTCGTTGCGTTGGTTCCTATCCCCCGATAAGCCCGGCCGGATCCTGTCCGGTAGGGATCAACAAATGAACTGTTCGTCGAATTATTACTTTCAACACCAAGTGATGATTTAAATACCAGTTCCCGGGTGAGATTAAGCTCGCTAAAGAAATTAGCCAGCATTTGGTTTTCTTTGGTGCCTTCTTCCCTACCTTTCATCGATGCGACCGGATTTTCCCAGGCCTGGAACGGATTCACCGAAAAAGTTCCGTCTTCATTGTAGATGGGAATCGTCGGAGGCGTTGACAATGCTCCCAGGACAACACCGCCACGGGCAACACTGTTGTTGTCGGTTACATCATGCGAGTTAGTCTTGCTCCAGGTGATGCTGGTACCCACCTTCAGCCAGTCGTAAATCTGCTGGTCAAGATTCAGTTTTATGGAATATCGTTTAAATTGCGATGGATCAATAATCCCCTTCTGGTCAAGCAGGCTTAAAGCCAGATAATATTGCGTTTTTTCAGAGCCTCCTGAAAAGGCCAGCTGGTAATTGGAGACCGGTGCGGTGCGGTAAACCTCATCCTGCCAGTCGGTAAGATCCTGAACACTTCCCGGATCATCATATTTGGGCGATCCTCCTGCATTGATCTGCGCTTCATTGATCAGTTCAGCATACTGCCGCCCATTCAGCACCCCAATCTTTTTAGGAAGCTCTGCAAATCCCTGATAAGTGCTTAAGGTCATTTTTGAAGTCCCTGCTTTTCCTCTTTTTGTCGTGATCAATACCACACCGTTAGCCCCACGGGTACCGTAAATAGCGGAAGCTGATGCATCTTTCAGTATCTGCATCGACTCAATATCCTCTACAGCCAGTCCCCGGGTATCCGTTGTCGGGACCCCATCAATGACGAACAGCGGATCATTATTCGCATTCAGCGACGTTGCGCCGCGAACGCGGATGGAAAGGCCTGAACCCGGTTTTCCGGAGGTTTCGGTAACCTGCACACCAGCCGCCAAACCAGCCATGGCCTGCCCGATCTGCGTGATCGGACGCTCGGCAAAATCTTCACCGGACACGGTCGAAACGGAAGTAGTCAGGTCTTTTTTACGCTGCACACCGTAGCCAATGGCCACCACTTCTTCCAGTCCGATGGTCTCTTCCTCCATGATCACGTCAATGGTCGTCTTTCCGTTAACCTGGATCTCCTGCGTGCGCATACCCACAAAAGAGAAAACAAGGACTCCGTCGGCGGGGACCGAAGACAGTGAATAACGCCCCTCTATGTCGGTGATCGTGCCTGACGAAGTTCCGGAAACGACTACCGAGACACCAGGAACCGGCTGTCTGTCTTCTCCGGTCACTCTTCCCCGGACTTCCTTTGCCGCCTGGGCATTGCCCCCGGCAATCGGACTTATACCCTGACGCGTCAGGATCACCTGCCTGTCCAGTATCCGGTAGGTCACATTTTGCCCTTCCAGTGCTTTCTCCAGAATTTCATCGATCGTCGCGTTTTGCAGATTAATGTTTACCTTTTTATCCACATTCAGATCCTCATTCTTGTATAAAAAAATAAACTGGCTGTTTTGCTCTACATATTCAAAGATCTGCCTCAAGCTACTGTTTTGAAAATCAACCGTCAGCCTTGTATTCTGGGAATACCCGGCAGCCGAAACTGCCATTGCGAAACAAAAAGAAAAGATCATTGTTAACCGCATAATTCTCCATAGTTTTTCGGTTTCCTCCCTGAGGAAACTTCGTAATTCCTTTTTTTTCATAAATTTGTTTTGCTTTTTGATTAATAATGTACTAAGTTGCTTAGAGATTAATCACTTCAACCGGACATGCGTCACCATGTTCGGTTGTTTTTAATTGATCACATAGTAAGTTTCATTGAGCTCATTGAATTGCATACCGGTCAAGGCCTCCAGATAATCCAGTACCTGATACTTGTTCTCATTCAGATCAAGTTTACCGCTGATCTTAATTCGCCCTTTATCCTGATCTTTGAATATAACAGTCATGTTATAAAACCGCTCAAGTTTATGGACGACGATACTCAGCTCCTCATCCTCGAATTTTAGCATTCCATCTTTCCACAATGTAAAAAAACCGGGATCGATCCGATTTGTTTCAAAGTTCTTCGTTTGCCGGTTATAGGAAACCATCTGGTCAGGTTCCATCACAATCGGATCATCAGGAGAATTCGTGTCGTTTCTTCTGACCAAGACTTCGCCTTCCACTAAAACCGTTTGGATCACCGGCTCTTCCTCATAGGCAGAGACATTGAATTTTGTACCGGATACCTCTACTGCTATCGAAGCGGTCCGGACAATAAAACGGGCTTCAGGATTTTTGCTGACTTCGAAAAATGCCTCTCCCGAAAGCACAACTTCTCGCCGGGAACCCGAAAAAACTGACGGATAGATCAATTTGCTTCCTGCATTCAGATAGACAACACTCCGGTCGCTCAGGATCACCTTGCTTCGGTACCCTTTGGGAATAAATACCTGATCATAGGCTTTCCCTCCGGACATATCAGATGAAACCGCAACAGGATGGCCGTCGACCGTAATCGCATGATCTGCCCGATATGCTATCGTCGAATTCTTTCCAAGACTGATTTCCCTGCCGCCGGCAAGAAGCATCACCGGCTTATCTCCGGGATGCAGATTTGTCAGTTCAGAATAATTTACGGGTGCTTCAGCGTGATTACGAAATAAGTTACTGATTAAAGTCCCTAATACCAGGAAGATAATTGCAATCGCGGCATAGCGCAATAAGCCTGACGTCAGGATCCTTGAAACAGACAGAGACCGGTTCTGTTTCTTTTTCCTTAAGATCGTTTCTATTAATTGTCTTTTTTCATTTTCTGAAAGATCTTCATTTTTTAGTTTTAAAAAACTCAGCTCCTCCTTTAAGGAAAGAATTCCTGCTTTTTCGTCAGGATGGCTTTCCAGATAGTTTTTCCAGTATTGTTCTGCCTCATCGTCCGGGCGGAAGATCCACTTCAGGAAATAAGGGTCATTGATATAGTCTTTCTTCATCCGCGGTCAAATTGTTAATTGTATTATTAGCTAATAGGTTGCAAGGTTACAAGGTAAGGGAGCATAGGGCATAGAGCATGGGGTACTCTCCTGTCTTACGATTAATTACTTCTTACTCACGACTCTTTACTCACGACTCACTACTTTTCCTCTATCTTGTGTCTTGATACTTGTGCCTTAACAATTGACAGTGGAGGCAAAACACAAATCCGGACAGAAAACGGGAATAAAATTTCTATGTTCTAAAACATATATAAAAAAGCTCGAGGAATCGATCCGTAAAGTTGACCTGCAGTTTTTTGAGAATCCGGTAAATCTGCTTTTGAACAGAATCGGGCTTTAATCCTGTTAACAAACTGATTTGATGGTTATTCAATCCGGAATAAAATTTCAGGAACAACAGCTCTTTCTTTGCCGGATCGAGCGACTGAAGTACGTCTTCCAGCAGTTTCATTTTTGAATGTTGGTATTCGTTGCTGATCAGCAAATTTTCAGTATCAGCTTCAATCTCAAAAAACGGCAGGTTGCTGTCAAAAAAATCTCCTGATCTCAGATTGGAATTCAATTTATGGATAATAATCCGTTTCAGGGCTTTAAGCAAATAAAACCCGATATTTTCAGGATCTGCAAGCCTTTCCCTGGAGCTGTACAACTCAAGGAACAACTGCTGGATACTGTCTTTGAGTAAATGTTTGTCGGCGGTAATTTTAGAACCATACCGGTACAAAACGTCAATGTACTGGTAATAGATTTTTTCAAAAGCAGTATTGCTTCCCGCCTTAAAATCCTTCCAGATTATACTCCAGTTATTGATCATCAGTTTTGCAGGTATAAAACGACCTACAAAAATAAAACAATTCAGGCAATGAAAAAATCGCAGGATACGCCCTTTTAACAATGCTACTCTTTTCCCCCACGATACTGAATGAGGTCTGAATTCAACTTCTCCACAAGCGTTTGCAGTGTACGGATAGTCTGTGCCTGGGTATCGATAACCTCTTGCTTGGCTTTTACCAGTTCATTCAGCAAACGTTCCACCTGGACCAATGATTTTTTATAATCAACCGTGTCTTCTGCAAGGATCTTTTTTTCCAAAGATGTTTCTGAACTTTCATTAAAAAGAAGATAATCTTTCTCCGTCAAATCCTCTTCCAACAGCTCTGTCACCGATATTCCGAAAAAAGACGCTATTCGTACTATTCCGTCGATACCAGGCTGGGAGACGCCATTCTCATAACTGCTCCATGTGGTGCGCGGAAATCCAAGATTATCCAGCATTTCTGCCTGGCTCAATCCTCTTTTGTTTCTTAAAAACCTGATATTCCCTGAGAAATAATTCATCCTGACTAATCAAAATTTTAGAAAGATACTCATAAGTCCTGCTTTTTGTTTCGTTAAGCGCAACAAAAAAGTGATCACAAATCGTTAGAAAATAAAATTTTATCTCTCAAACACAAAGCTACCCGCCCGGAAATTCTTCACTAAATTACTACAAAATATCGGCTCCGGAAAAAGATCGCAGATCAGGGATATGCGGCTTGAACATGAATTCAGCAAAGAAACATATGTTTATGATGACTAAAATACAGGCATATCTGTATGCTTTTACTCCATAATCTTGTTTTCAATTCTCATAAACAAGATGTTACAATAATCATTTTTTTGACGAATTATTTGTAATGACGAATTTTTAGTCTTATTTTTGTTCATAAAAAATGCTAAAAGATTAATCGCTCACACATGAAAAGAAAGGACCAGCAAAAGCAACAAAGAGATGATACTGCAGCCATCGTTGCAGCCATGCAGGGAGTATCTGCATCCTATGTGCGAATGATCATTAATGGCAAGCGAAAAAACAAGGCCATTCTTAAAACCTATGAACAACTCCGGGAAGGTAAAAAGCGGCTCATTGAGACGGTCAGGAATCAGCTTCCTTATCCAAACGTGTGACTGTCAAAACAGGAATATCCGCATCCTTTTTTTTTCAATGCTATCGCTATACGCTGATTTTATGCATCCTTATCATGACCGATCCGTTTAGATATGCCATTGCCCGGGAGTTTCAGACTGCCCTGTCGTTTCACCAGGATACAATTCCTGTGACTAACGGGACCATGGTCGCTTTGACTTTGAAAGTACAGAATCATTCGGGTTCATTGAAGGATGCTTATGTCACTGTATCTGCCGGCACGATACCCGAACTTTGTAGCAGAAGCCGGATCAGTTCGTTGCCTGACCAGGGAAAGTCACTCTATATACCAGTCAGCATCCGTGTACCTGAAAGAACTGACTCCGACCGGATCTATCCGGTAAAAGCGACGCTGAACTCAGGGGACGGGAATATCCTGGAACAGGCGGTTTGTTATCTGAAAGTCATGCCTTCCAGAAAAGTAGTTTTATCATTGCCACAGCCCGCTGTTATGCTCAGCGAAGATGATCATGATATCGACATTCCCATTCAACTAACAAACAAAGGTAATACCCCTCAGACTGTTTCCGTAATCGTGCAGTCTTCGTATCTTCAACAGTGGCAGGACATCTTAAAAGTCGGTCTTCGCCCGTTTACTGATACGATCATTCACTTTAATAAAAAGGTCCCCCATTCATTTTACAGTATAAATCTGCAGCAAATCCATATTACCGGGGTGTATGCCAACGGGGATCCTTTGGGAAGGTTCTCGGTAAGCACTTCGGCGCGCAGCTCCAACCGGGACTACCGCCGGCTTGCGGCTCATGAAAATGAACAGTCAGCTTACAACGGCAGGATCAGCCTGACCGGACGATATCTCTTTACGCCGGCTGAAACCCGGCATCTTTCCGCAAACGGAAATATCCTGTTCAGTTCAGGCATGCTGGACTATCATCTGGATATCACCCACTGGAAAAAAGGCAATACCAGCCCTTTGCTCGTCAGGAATACTTATCTCAACTATGAACACCTGGCAACCAGGCTGAAGGCAAAGCACTGGGGGGTTACTGCGGGTAACCTGTCGCGAAATGATGAGCAAAATATTTCAGGAAGAGGGATCAGTGCTTTTATGGCTGATTCCGCAGGTGTATACCGGATTGAAGCCGGCGTCGCACACGGAATCTACAGCCTGTTCAGTCCTTTCGACACAGATGGGTCGTGGCGTCCGGCTACCTCCTGGTGGATTTCCTTTCAACATCTGAAGAATAAGATCCGGTGGAACTCATCCCTGTTGCAGCATACAACCCCTTATGAGCAACGGGTGAGCCGGATCTGGAGCAATGAACTCAACTATCAGATCAGGAAAGGGAATAAGGTCACCTTCACGGCAAATGCAGGGAACAGCGCAGCTTCTTCCGGCCCTTCGTACAACAGGGCGGGAATAGCGGGAGGGCTTGCATTTAATGGAAATTTAGGCCAATTTCTTTTTAACAGCGCCAACTTTTTCAGCTCAGCATATTATCCCGGGATGCGGCAGGGAGCGTTTAATGTCCAACAGCGGTTAAGTCACCGGATCGGGAAACACGGGATATTCATGACGACTTTCAACCGGTATCAATACAATCCCAAACAGTTTCCAGGCACAGAAACCGATTTTACCCGCCGTTACGGCTCCACGCGTGCTGCAACCGGACTATCTTTTCAGAAAAAAAATCTTTCCCTGTCGGTTCTTCCGGAATGGAGCCGGGAAGAACGTCATTCGCTCACGCTGTATGCCCCTGAAATGCCTTCCGTCCTCCAGGCGTGGGATCTGAACACGACGGTGAGCTTTTCCGGCATTCCTTCGCGTCATCAATTTTCCGTTTCCTCTTCTGCAGGTTTTGCGGAACATTCCCGTGCTTCCGGAGTAGAACCTTTCCATTTCAGGAGCAGGCTGAACTGGCGGTTTCAATCCTTCAATCTGATGGCATCCTGGCAATCGGGGTACTTTTACCTGGGTGAAATGGCCGCCGGAATTTCAGGGATGCCGCGAAAGACCTGGCATCACCTGTTTATTTCCCCGCAATGGAATAACGGGTTCCTGCGGAACCGGGGGACAATGAACCTTGGTTTAAGCTGGACAAAAGGTAGTACAATCGGTTCCAACTTTATTTTTAACGCAGGGGTCCGGCTCAACCTGAATTCCCATACTGAAGTATACAGCGATTTTACCCGGCATGAGTACAGTTCAGGGAAACAGGTGATGAACGATCTGCAAACCGGCGTTTCTTCGGTTTTTCCTCCACTGAAGTTCTCCGGCAGAAGCTTTACTCTGGAGGTATTTTTATATAAGGACCTGAACAGGAACGGCATTCGGGACAAAGACGATCCTGCTGCCGGGCAAACAGCGTTATCGGTCGGAGATAGTCGTTCTCCGCAGTCGTATTCTACGCCCGGTAAAGCCCGGACAAGTTCGTCTTCGACAGTCGTTCCTTTCGTAACGAACCAAGCAGGGCTGATGCGGTATCGGAGTGTGCCTGCCGGGAACTATGTGATTACCATCGCGCCGGACAATGGCTGGCATGCTGAAAAAAGGGAGGTCACGGTGAATCGTTCCGGACGGGTGGAGATTCCATTACAACAGGCAGGAGCTCTGAAGGGAGGAATTACGCTTGCCGACAATGGTGACGACACCAATGGTCTATGCCATGAAACAATGAACATGCATGGGATCCAGGTCATAGCTGCCTCCACCGACGGTAAGACCTACACTGCGCAAACCGATGAAAAAGGGAGTTTTATTTTTTATCTGCCGGCCGGAAGCTATACGGTAAGCCTGCAGCTTTCCTCGTCCGAATGCCTGTGCCTGAATAACAGTCAGGAGGTGCGGGTGAATCCCGGACAACCGGCATTGCTTCATTTTAACCTGGCATTTAAACAGAAAAAAATAGAGATCAAACGGTTTACCTCCTTTTAGCTATGAGCTATGAGCTGTTAGCGTTAATAGGAATAAAACAGTCGTAAGTTTACAATTTAACAACTACTCATTATGATCAAACGAAAATTCAAACTCTTTGCAGCCTTGGCTGTATTGGGGATCCACTCAGTGAGTGCGCAACAATTAAGTGACGATGTGACGTTGAATGTCACGCTGGTGGCGGTGCAAAACATCTCCGTCAACGCTACGCAAACAACGGTAACACTTACTTTTGAGGAAGCAGGTGATTACCTGAACGGGGTCAGTTCTTCGCAACCTAATCATCTGGAAGTAGCCAGCACAGACGATTTCGTAGTCAAAGTAAGTACCTCGACAGACAATCTGGTGAACGGTACAAATACGATACCGGTGAGTACCATTACGGTCACTCCCGCGTATGCTTCAGGAACTGATCCCGAGGCCACAGAGTCGGCCCAGACATTATCCATCGGCGCAAAGACAATTCTTACTTCGACCACTGGAACAACACAGGCATTTTACAATGTGACATACGACGCTTCAGGAGGTACAGACTATATTAATAAACCTGCCGGGACTTACACCACAACGGTGACCTACACGATTTCTGCAAGTTAACCTTTTTAATTCAGGGGACAGCCGTTCTGTGGCTGTTCTCTGAATTTTTCTATTATGATAAATCTAAAAATTATTCTGCGGTTATCATTTTTACTTTTCTTCGGGACGCAAATGGCAGCCGAAGTGAGTGGACAGGGAATGGCTACCAATCCCCCACGCCTGTATTATTCCACACCGCCAAACGGGACCGATACCCGGAAGCTGACGGTGATGAATACCGGGCAAACGCAACTGGAAGTGGGAGTCTCGGTCGGCGACTGGAATTACAGCGATGCCGGTGATAATCAGTTATACGATTCAGGAACACTGAAGACTTCCGCTTCAGACTGGATCCGAATTTATCCGTCTTCTTACCTGGTTTTGCAACCCGGAGAACGCCGGGACCTGGAGGTCAGCATAAATGTACCGGCAGATGCCGACCGCTCCGTCCCTGTCCGCACGGCTATGATCTTTTTAACCCAATTGAACCCGGCAGATGTGAAAACAACGCATGGAGCCGCCATCCAGGTCAGTATCCGGTCAGGAACGAAGGTGTATCATTCCTTTTTCCAGGAAGATAGCCGTGATATCGAAATCGTGGATTTTAAAAAGTCAATCCCGGCCAGCCAAGATGTTAAAACGACGCTTCAACTGACCATTTCCATTTCAGGGAAACTTTGGGTGGAAGGTACTATCGTTACAGAACTGCTGAATATGGGATCCGGTGAAAAAACAAAATTATCCGACACCCGGTTTTATGCCTTGCCGGGTGATGTTCGCCGCATTCGGTTAAGCCTGCCCCCCGGCTTGCCGGAAGGTCGTTACACGGCAACTGCATTAATCAGTTTTGAAAAAAAAGGCCAGCTTAAAATGGCTGAACTGGAGTTTGCAATACCATGATGACAAAGAGCATAGGGCACAGCGCACGTTTCAAAGAACGTTTCTATGGCCTGTGGTTTCGGAACCGTGATACTCATTAGGATGAAAAGAATGTTCCGAAGGAAAAAGAAAAACTGTTTGACGACCGAAGGGAAGAGTTCTCTTCTTTTAATCCTTGAATCCGTAATGGGCCGGTGAGAAACCCAAGCCTTGACTTTTTATGCATTTTAACAACATAACTATGCAATCTTGCTACCATAAAAGTGCAATATTATTCCTGGCTGGTATATGCTTTTTATGGAGTATTCCTTTCACTGGAAAGTCACAATGCTCAGGGATCAGCCTGAGCGGCTACGGAGGGTATCTCGCCTTCACCACGTATTCCGAACTCCAGAATGGAAAAACGGTTTCCCGGTATCTGACGCTGGCCTGGAACCTTCCTTACAATACCAACTGTGCGGGATGGAAACTGACCATGCGAACTTCGGGCGACTTCACGAACGGGATCAGCCCGATCGCGGCGCAGTATGCTTCCATTCAATTTAACAGCGCCAGTGGAGGCCCCTCACCTTCGTCCATTCCCATGCCCATATCACCCATTCCGCTCAGCACCGCCGAAACAATCCTGGTAACACAATCAAACGCAGCCCTGCAGGCGCCTCCCGCTTATTATTTCACCCATAAATTTGATCTGATCGTCCAGGGCGGTACTCACCTGTTCGTACCCAATGGAGTCTACTGTACCATGCTTACCTTCACCATATACGACCAAAGCGGAAACCAGGTATCCGCAACGAGCCTGCCGGTCTGTTTTACAATCAATTACCAGGGGTCCGGCGGAGGTTCTTCCCTAACGCTTACGAATGAAGGCAATTCGGTCAGTTTCAATTATTCTTCCTTTTCCGATCACCACGAAGGGATCACGATCAGCAAACCCGCCAGCCTGTATGTCACCTCCTACAGCGACTACCAGATTATTGCCCAAACCGTTGATCCTGATTTTTTCTCATCATCCGCGTCCTCCACATTTCCTGTCTCTGTCGTTACCCTTACATCTGGATTAGCCGGCTCTTCTCCTTTGAGCTGCAGTACCGGTGTGACCTGCAACGTCCTCAGGCTTTCCGATTCTCCGCAGGTGCTGATTACCAATTCGAATACAGACTACCCCTGCCAACAACTGTACTATGATCTCACTTATTCCACCCAACCCAACGATCCTGATCTCTTTTCAGCACCGGCAGGAAGTTATGAGGCCACGCTATTGCTTATTCTCGCTCCCTGGTGAGTAACGGATCAGATCGGTCACCTTCACTTCTTTTCCGTTGATCAGGATTGTTTTATCGCTGATAAACCGGATGAGTTTGTTCCAGTTTTCATCTTTTTCATCATACCACATTTCACTGTTAAAAGTTCCGGAATATTCAATAAAACCTGCGCCGGAACCGGTCATTTCTCCGGCATAAATGTTATTGTCAATAACGGTATGGGTCGACTGACCGGGATCAACTGTACGATAAAGTTCTTCAGTAAAAATGTAGTTATTTTTGAAGAACGTACTGTCGGGGTATCCTCTCCAGTCGCTTAGACTAATCAACGTTTTATCGATCTCCTTTTTAGGTTTGGCAGGGAGGATGAAAAGATTCTTCTCGATGGTCGAGTTTTGAATCGGTCCCGTGCAATGGACCACCGGTGAGAAATAATTCTCCTTCAGCTTATAATTCCGAAGACCATCGTTAAAACTAATGTTATACCGTGCAACCGTCCCTTTGTTACCGATACTCCAATCCGGAGTCCAGCCTCCGGAATTACATACCAGCAGAAAACCGCCGTCATTATTGTAACTCAGGTTATACTGAAATACCTGGTTTGTGCTGTTCCAATCTGAATCGAAACCATAGGCATCGACCGGAGACTTGTGATCACTCACGATATTATACTGCACCAGGGCATTGTCACAGCTCCACGGCCAGATTCCATCGGCAGCCTCTGTGACAGGCAAAGTTCCCGGACAGTCCTTCATTACATTGTATTCGACCAGAACACCTTCGCATCCTACCGGAACAATTCCGTCGCCGGGAACCCCTTCAATCAGGTTATTGCGAATGACCACACCGGTACTGGGCTTCCATTTGCTCCGTATCCAGTTTCCCCAGAAGATGATCCCACTCCTGCTGCAGTCTTTGATATGACAACTTTCAACGATCAGTCCGTCAAAGTTCGATAAGATGGTGTCCGGATCTTCTTCGTGATAATTTTGAATTAAAATGGCATGCCCACCGTCCTTTTCTTCCCTGGTACAGGAACCGGTCACATCATGAACATACAGGTTGTCAATCCTGATATTTTTTGCTGTACCATAATTGCGGAGTTCCACCCACAATCCGTGCAGACCGGCAACGGGCCTGCCGGCATCATTCGAGATCTCAAGGTCACGGATAACCACATGTTCCGAATTCAAAACATGAACTGCAGCCTCACTTTTACCTTCACCGGCAATAACCGGTCTTTCAGGTGATCCGTATTTTCCAATCACAACGGGTTTTCCATCCGATCCGTGACAGGTGATCTCCATTGTTTCCTGAAAAACCCTACCTCCTTTTAAAAGAATACTGTCGCCTGGCTCAATCATCAGTTCACCAACTTTTGAAAGGGAACGGAATGGCTGTTCTTCACTGGTTCCGGGATTGGCATTATCGCCATTAACCGGGTCAAAATAATAGCTCACAGAACGTTGATCGTCCCTACAGGAAAGTTGGGAACATGTCATTCCACCAATCATAACAACTATAAAAATGAACAAATATCGCTTCATAAATTAATCTAAGGTTACTTTATATTCAGGTACAGACCGGAAGTCTACAACCTCTGCTTCATCACGGATTTTACCTGTCGCCGGCACATCAAAAAATATCTTTTTATCATTCGGTAATCCATAAATCACCAAATGCAGATTATTTCCCTCAACAGCGCGCTCCTGACGGCGAAGTCCAAGGCTCCAGACCTGGTTGTCATTAAAATGATCAGCCGAAAGCATAGTGCCATTGTACAGTTCGGCCCGATCGCCATTGTAACGGATCTTCAGATAAACATGACTTAGTTCATCAAGGGTATGATGAGGAACAAAAATGTTCCACTCTCTGAAATCAGGGGACCCTATTTTATCCCGGAAGAAGGGGGGATCCGTGATTTTTGGTGTCCCCGGATGTTCAAGTGGTTTCAGCGGAGTAGGATTAGTGTACATATCGGTTGTCAGCCACGAACTGTCGGTCGAAAACTCTACACGGTCATAATTAGAATACCCGACTACCATCCGGGCAGCAAAACGCTTTAACCCCGTTGTCCAGGGAAAATCAACAAAAAGCAGGTTTTCGCCTTTCGAGACATAGCCTGTCAGATCGATTGCATTAAGCACTCCCGCTTTAACCGGCTGCCGTACCCAGGCATTATTCAGATTAAGCCGGCAATCTGATTCAGGATAGATGTAAAGTATCGCTTTCCTGAATGGTGAAGGATGATCAAGACTAAACTCTTTAAAAAAGAAACGGTGAAATCGTTGCTTGTAGGCTGGTATTTCCTTAAAATTGGCAGTTTCCAGCCAGCTTGCATCCGTAAACAACGAACGGGGACGAATACGAACAGTCAGCTCTTTTTTTACCGGTGATGAAACATGCAGTTCCGTGAAAAGCTCACTGCCTCCCGGCTTAAGTCGGCTCACTTTCATTTCCGGGTTTGTTGAATACACAGATATCTTTCCATTGTCTGAATACATGCCTGCTTTTGAAATAAAGAAATCCCTTCTATTTTGATGCTCAAGGATCCAGGAATTGTCAGCTTCCCGTTCAGTCAGAACAATGATTTTCCGTACCTTCCCGTTGTTCAAAGTCAGTGTAACAAGACAATCCTTACCCGGTTTGAGCCCTGACACCACAATGAATTCATTTTCCTTCCATACGTTACCATTGGATGCTTCAACCAGACGAACTTCGGAGGGGTCAAATGCCATTTCAACCGGGATATCCCTATTTTGAAAAAACAGGTAACAATGGTCAATCTTTCCAAGCAATTGTGAGGTGGCATACTTCAGTTTGACTCCTCCAAGGTTATAATTGAACGGCCAGATAAAAATGGCGCTGTCAGGAACACTTATTCCTTCTTTGGGGAACAGGATGGTCTCATTTTTAAGCTTTACCTGAAACCGGCAGTCTTTCCTGACTTTTTTGAGGATATACCGGGCATAATTGATCCCGAACAGGAACCCGGATTCTTCATCAGCCCTCACCGCCAGTTGCAGATCATCCTGATCTCCGGGTACAATGACCGGTATCATCGGAGCCAGTTTTTCACCGGTCTCGTTAATAAAATAGTGGAGCTTTTTGACCTCCTGATACGCCTTTGACAGCTCGCCCGATTCTCTTATTGCAGCCTGAAAGTCGTATGACTTTAAAGGAACCCGGCTCCAGTAGCCTGTTTCTTCCTGTTCTTCCTCTGTCGGATGGAGTAACCCACGGAATTGAGTCGCTCCGGCAAAAATATAGTAACCCAGCAAATTACTTCCTGAACCCAGCTTCGCGATCATCATTGCCGGACCGTCAATAGGATTAATGACCAACCGCCGGTGCCAGGTATTTTGAACACCGATCCCCATTTCACAGGTGAAATAGGGATACAGGTCATAGCTCATATAGGTGTTGGAAGTATCAGCCCGCTCATTTCCGATATTTTTATTGTCGCGGAAGGAGTCAAACTGGTAGTTTCCAGGCTGCAGGATCTTTTCAACATGCTCGGTCCAGGGTGCGTCAGCGTAGGCTCCCCACAGCGGGATCACCTCAAAGGGAGGAACTGATCCGTTTCCCCAACCGGTAACGGTATAAAGAGGCACATCAATTCCCAGGCCGAGCGCTGTTTCCTTCAGCCACTTGATATGGGCTTCTCCTTCTTTCCCATACCAGTATTCATTTTCCAGCTGGACTCCGGTAATGTTGCCTCCATCTTTGTAGTAAAGCCCCTCCAGTTGCCGGGCAATTTCAACAAAATATCTTTTTACATAATTTTGATAAATCCCGTCATTTGAACGGTCTTTAATGAATTTTTTCCTCAGGATCCAGTCGGGTGTACCGCCGTTCCTGGCCTCACCGTGCGACCATGGGCCAAGACGGACAATCACCTCCATTCCGTGTTTGGCGCATAACTGAACAAAGGCCCTGATATCTTTTTCCCCTTCCCAGTCAAACTGTCCTTCGATCTCTTCATGTTGATTCCAGAACAGATAGGTTGAAATGATATTGATGCCGCAGGCTTTCATCTTCAGGATCACATCCTCCCACTGATCACGCCGGATACGGGAAAAGTGCAGTTCTCCCATTACCGGAAGAACCGGTTTTCCTCCTTTGGTCAGGTAAAGGCTGTTGACCCGGATCTCTTTACCCGGAGGACCTGCATTTCCCATCTTGAAATAACCTGTCTGCGGTTCCTGCATCAAACCGGAAGCGTCAAATTTGTATATCTTCTGACTGAACAGTAATTCAGGAATAAAAAGAAAAAGTAGTAACATTGTCCGCCTTATCTTCATCTGTATAACGATTTAGAAGTCGTGAGTACTTTCCTACTCCATCCTCCATCTTTTTTTCCATTCAATTTTCACGCTGTCGCCCTTCAAACTGACCGGCAGCCAAATATACCGGGAATCATCCAGATCAGTCTTGTTCCATTTGTCGAACATCGCAATGAACTTACCGTCTTCGCCGGCCAGAGGCAACACAAAGGTACATTGAGATTTGAATGTAAGTTCAGCATTCTGACCGGAACACGGGTTTCCCATTACGGTCCACTCGCCGAGCATCGAATCGGCCACAGCATATTCGGCCTCATTGGGATCCCAGCCGGTACATCCCGACGTGATCATGTAATATTTCCCCTGATGTTTTAATACTGCAGGCGCCTCACGGGACTGACCGATAAAATTACGGGTATAAATGCCTGAAAGTTGCGTATATTGATCATTCAGCAAACTGATATAAAGAGTTTTATTCCATTCAGAAGCGGCAATCTGGTATGCCCGTCCATCATCGTCTTTAAAAAGGGTCTGATCGCGGCTATCCTGTCCGTTGGGTTTGAACGATCCAAGATAAGCGAACTGCCCGTTGGGAGTATCGCTAATGGCGACCCCTGCCCTGGCTTTTTCATAATCAGGGCTTTCAATATGCATCCACATCACAAACTGACGGGTTTTCTCATTGTAAATGACCTTTGGACGCTCAATCACCTGGGAAGGATGAAGATCGGAAGTTGTATCTTCGGGCATGGGTGGCAATACAATGCCCTCAAATTTCCATTTCACAAGGTCTTTCGACGAATAACATGAAACTCCCCCCGCTTCCGTGCGCCAGCATTCCCACGTTTTTACCCATTCAAGACGATAAGTGGAATCCCCTTTGTATTCGCCATACCAGTAATAAAGGCTGTCATGGTACAGGATCCCTCCCCCATGCGCGTTGATCACCTCTCCATTTGTATCGCGCCATACATCTCCGTTGATGATCTCTTTTTCAGGAAGTGAATTACAGGCAAAAGCCAGGCCGGTCAAACTTAAAAACACAAACAGATCCCGGAGAAATTTTTTCCTTTTTCTCATTTTGAGCTCCTCTTTATTCAACGTAATCCTGACAGAGTTTTAAATTCTGTCAGGATCGAATCCATATTAGTTGTATTCAGGATTTTGAATTAATGCCGTATTCTTTTGTATCTCGTCGTAATCGACCGGGATGAAATAATGACTGTTCTTCCATGCATGTTTTTCAAAGACAAATGAATTGTATGTATTTTCCTCATATTTCACGCCCAGCGCATCGCCATAAGCTTCCGAAGCGATCATCCAGCGACGGACATCAAAAAACCGGTGAGATTCCAGGGCCAGTTCCACACGACGCTCATTACGGTAACGTTCCAGGAGAGTTTCACCTGTTTCACTTTCCGGGATATCAGGCATTCCGGCACGTTCGCGGATCAGGTTCAGCGCATCTCGTGCCGGACCGTCCTCTCCCAAACCCAGACAGGCCTCAGCGTAATTCAGCAGCACCTCTGCATAACGGATCTGCATGGTCGGCTGTGGCTGCCGGCTTCCATAATAGTAGTCATTTTGCCCCGGCGAGATGAACTTCTTCATGTAATAGCCTGTCGTGTTTCCGCTGTTACTGTCAGCGCCAGTGATATCGATCGTATTCGGAGAAAGAGATCCCCATGAATTGATATACCAGGGAGCGCCGTTATAAAGGATCGTTGCATAAAACCGCGGGTCACGGTTTGCATACGGATCATTTTTCTGATCTTCAAAATCGAAAGCAGTTCCATCCGCATTTTCAAAGGCATTGGCAAGATTCCCGGTCAACTGGTTCAGGCCCCAGCCCCCGTACGAGGGGGTACCGCATACCCATGCCGGCCAGTCGGTTGCATAGTAAGGAAAAGTCGTTTTATCATACTGGGTAATAAAGATCTGCTCCACTGAAGACATTTGCAGGAACAACTGCTGGAAATTTTCGGCAGGATCGTCGTATCCTTTGTAAAGATCGGCGGTTCCAAGGTTGATCACAGCCTGGGCAGCAGCTTTGGCTGCCTGATAACGTTCGGTCTGACTGCCCCCGACATACCCGATCAGTTCAGGATGAGCATAGCCGGACGACCAGGCCCCTTCATCATTATACAAATCGCTGGCAGTATAAAGCAATACTCTTGATTTTAATGCCAGAACTGCAGCTTTTGTTGCTCTGGTCTTGTCAGTTTGTGCATCGAGTTTGTTATCTGCTACGGCAGCATCCAGATCGGCAATGATGAAATTGACTGTTTCCTCAAAGGTATTCCTGGGAATATTGTAGTCATCTCCAACATTGATCACATAGTCGATCAAGGGAACTCCTCCATACTGAGCCATCAGAAGAGCGTAAAAGTATCCGCGCAGAAAATGCACTTCCCCGATGAGTTGCTCTTTATAGGCTTCATCCGTAAACTCAGCCGCTTCAATTTTGGAAAAGAAAAGATTGCACGACCGGATATTGGAATAAACCGATCCCCACCACCAGTTCTCCATGCAGGTGGCCCAGTTATCGGCAAATGCAGCCTGTTCTTCCGGAGTCATTGTGCTGGTCAGCACCCTGGTTACAACACCATCATTTTGAATGGGTACCGACTCATCGACCAAAGACCCTGTCATATACCACTGGTAAGGATAGGGAACTCCCTCATACATATGAAAAACAAAACTTTCGATCAGATCGGGACTGCTCCACACGGCTACATCATCATATTTATCTCCGGGAACGGTGTCCAGGTAATCATCGCATGACGTAAAAACCAAAGTCAGGGATACTATTATAAATGGAATTATTCGCTTCATAGTTTTAGAATTTTACTGTTATACCGGCCGTTACAATTTTCTGGAGGGGGTAGCCCTGGCCTGCGAACCCGTCACCTTTAGCTTCCAGTTCAGGGTCAAGATCTTCCATGTCGGGCGCATAAGTGAATAAATTAAGACCTCCAACATGAACACGCAGATGATCCAGTCCAATTTTACCGGACAATGTTGATGGGATCGTATACCCCACTTCAAAATTTTTCAGACGAATGAAGTCTGTTTTGCGCAGCCAGAACGTATTTGGATTTTCTGAACTTACCCAATATTCATCATTCCTGTTAAATGTTCTGGGATAGTCAGCATCCGGATTATCTTCGGTCCAGCGGTTGTCGTAAAACGATTTGAAATAATTCTGAACATCTTTACCACCAAGCTGCTGAACATAGCGGACTGCTCCTGCCTGTCCCTGAAATAAAGCTGTAAGATCAAATCCTTTATATTCGCATGAAAGGGTGAGACCTCCGGTAAATGTAGGCACAACATTTTTATAGGTCCTTTTCATGTCATCACCCGTGATCTGTTCATCACCGCTTACATCTTTAAAGATGACATCACCGGTCCGCGCTTCCTCCAAATGAGGATAGTTATCCAGATCAGCCTGATCATGAAAAATGCCGATCGCTTCATAGTATAACCTGGACTCCATCGGATGTCCTGTTTGTTTTTGCCAATCCAGGGCGCCTTCAGCTTCGTCAAAAAAGATAACCTTATTTTTGGCATGTGCGCCGTTTAAGCCAATCCGGTAACTGAATTTATTGATCCGGTCAGCCCATAAAATCTCAAAATCGAAACCACGGTTCCGGACTTTTCCAAGATTAACATCAGGAAGAATATCCGACATCCCCGTCATTGACGGGACTGATGCTGTTTGGGTGATCAGGATCTTTGTGCGGAGGTTGTTAAAATAATCGGCAGTAAACGAAAGCTTATTATCAAACAGGGTCATATCAAATCCAATATCACTCTGCCGGGCTTCTTCCCATTGCGCTTCGACGTTCCCTGCAAGACTCTCATAATAAGCAGAATGGGTAGCCTGATCAGCAGTCACAAAATAACGCCAGTATAACGAATACAATGAAAAAAATTGGTAGGGAGTGATCAGGTCATTCCCTGTTTTTCCCCATGATCCCCGTAACTTCAGATTATTGATGATCTTGCCGGCTCCGCTGTCGTTCCAGAAGTTTTCTTCCGAGATCCTGTAAGCGACCGATACTCCGGGGAAAAAGCCCCAACGGGTGTCAGATGCAAACTTGCTTGATCCCTGGTACCTCCACACGAACTCGGCAATATATTTACTGTCGAATGCATAGTTGACCCGGCCAAAATAGTTGAGCCAGCGGTTAGTCCCGGGATTTGATCCATTGGCATATTGCGAGCCGGAACTCCCAAAATTCAACTCAGCAGGAAAATCACTGGTGAAGTTACGTCTTTCAGCAGAAAACCAGTTCGATTTGTTTTCAATGGCTTCTATACCGGCCAGGAGATTGATATCGTGAACCTGATTGATGTTCCTCTGGTAAGACACAAGCGCGTTGACCAGATATTCCTTACTGATATCCAGTTGCTGGTTCAAACGCGATGATCCGTAAGCTCCTTTCACCAAAGAGGGCAGGTTATCTGTTCCCAGGGTGGAACCATCCCAAGTGTAAAGTTCATAGAGCTTTGAAAAATACTTCTGATAATCCAGTCCTCTGTCCATCGCCCCGGTAGCCGTTAAAGAAAGCCCTTTCACCCATGGGATCTTTATATTCAGTTTTGCATTGACGTTGAATACGTAGTTGTCGCTCTCGTTAACACCCGCGGCAGATGTAGCCTGGACAACCGGATTATCCTGGGTCGTCACATCCAGAGGAGGACCGGGAAGTCCGTTTGGCCAAACGGCAACCTGGACAGGCAAGCCGGTCATCAGGTTACGAAAAATGTTTGCAGATGACGCTGTTGGAAAATTGCGCTGCTCGAGGCGTAAACTTGCATCAATCGATAAGCTGATCGATTCGTTTACCTTGCCGTCAATGTTTGCACGAAGGTCATGCTGATCATATTTATTTGCGCTATTTTTAAAGAAACCATCCTGGTGACGGGTCGATATGGAAACAAACGTCTGCAGGTTTTCATTTCCCCCTGAAACAGTGATGTTGGCGTTACTCTGCATGGACCACGATTTCAACACTTCTTTGAACCAGTCGGTATTCGGATAACGCCACAGGTCACTTCCTTCAGCAAATTTCGCAATTTCCGAGTCGGAATAAGTGGGCGTTTTATCGTCATAGGCGTCAATCTCGTTGACCAGTGTGGCATATTCTGCCGAGTTAGTTAAATCGGGAATCTTTGTCGGTTTTGACCAGCCGGATGAAAAGCTTGCCGTGACGGCTGTTTTACCAGCACTGCCTCGTTTGGTGGTTACCAAAATAACACCGTTTGCTGCCTGTGATCCGTAAATAGCCGCAGAAGCGTCTTTTAGCACAGTCACACTTTCGATTGTTGCGGGGTCGATGCGTTCAAGTGAACGGTTAGGGATACCGTCCACCACGATTAAAGGTGAATTATCATTCAGCGTACTCCGGCCCCTGATGTAAAGCGTGGCATAGTCAGACCCCGGTTCACCGCTCTGTGCAACGGCAACGAGACCAGGTAATGTTCCTCCTATTGAGTTGGATACGTTCATCGCGGGCGATTTAACGATATCCGCTCCTTTAACAGATGTAACTGAGCCGGATAAAGTCGCTTTCTTTTGAACACCATATCCAACGATGACTACCTCATCGACCGCTTTAACATCTTCAGTCAGGACAATTTCAAAATTTCCGGCAGCCGTGATCACTCTTTTCTCGGTTTTATATCCAATGAATGAAATTTCCACAGTTGCTCCGGAGGGAACAAGAAGAGTAAAGCGACCGTTCTGGTCAGTAATAATTCCCTGTGTGGTACCGCTGATCAGAACTGTTGCTCCGGACACGGGACTTCCGTTCGATTCGGTTACCGTACCTGTCACGGTGACTTCCCGTTGCTGCAGGGACCTGTCCAGGCCGTCATCCGGCGCCATCGTAACAGGACTGTTCCCATAAGTAAAATTAGTCAGCGCGAAACCGGCCATAACCATTAGAAAGAGTAAAAGACATGTTCGTTTCATAAATTTATGGTTATTAGTATTGAAAGTTTTTGAATAATTCTGTTTCGTAAAGTTATTCTGTCCTCAGGAGAACCAATGACACAAAAAAACCAATTAATAACAAAATCGTGCGGAAACAGGATATGCCGTTTTATTGTCAGCATAAATTATATAATTTGGCGTACTAAAGGAAGAGTTTTTATAATGAACAGGTTAACCGTTGTCATCCTGCTCCTGCTCAACGTCTGCATGGCGCCGGCGCAGGAGTTCAATCACTATGATATTATTGATGGATTGTCGAGTATTGAAGTGACCGATATCAAGGAAAATGACAATTTCATGTGGATCGCCACCTGTGACGGGCTTAACCGTTTTGACGGAGAGAATTTCAAAGTCTATAAAAGAGAAAATGACTCCCTGAACTGTCTCACCGAAAATAATATCGAAACCCTGTTTTTTGACTCGGATGGGTTTTTGTGGATTGGCCTTAAAACCGGAGGAGCCGATATTTATGATCCGCGCCGGGATCAATTCATTCCTGTCAGCCAGGCCATGGAGGGACAGACCCCAACCAGGGTCATTTCAATCATGGAAGATTCTCAGAAGAATATCTGGCTTGGAACATGGGAAGAAGGACTTTATAAACTTGTTCCCAAAGAGAAAGGAAAGAAAGTTTATACAAGCGAAATTCATTACCCGGGATACATCGTGTCCACGATCACTGAAAAGCCAAAAGGATTTCTCCGGATTGGAACTTATTTCGGATTTTTCGGTTACGACATCAAAAAAAATGTCTGGACCGACAACGGAGAAAAAGATAAAGCCATTACCCAGTTTCTTGATACCGGTGAAGAAAATTCACTTTGGGCCTCCACATGGAACTCTGGTCTTGTGAAAATATCATGGGATCCGGATCATCCGTCAGGAGCTATGGTTTCCCAGCAATTTAACGGAGAGGGATACAAGTCGGTCTACCGGATTATCCGAAGCAACGACAAAATTTACCTGGGCACCTGGGGACAGGGATTGAAGGTAACAGAAAGCTCCAATCCCCAACGGACAATTCCGCTGGATCGTTTCAACGCCACATTGATCAATTGCCTTTTCCGGGATCGTTACAATAATATCTGGATCGGAACCTATGGCGGCGGGATTTTCAGGTTTAGTCCTGAAAAGAAGGGGATTGAGCATTACCCCGCAACTGGTAAACTTCCTGCCCCGGCCATTTCCCTTGCCTCTTATGGTAAAGATCATCTATTGGTAGGAACACAGGGATCCGGGGTTTTTCTTTGTGATTTGAGGAAGAAGAGACTTATTCCAAAATTCAGTAATTCAGAAAACGGCGAGCTGAATAACTATATCCTGTCGTTATATTCCGGGAAAAATCTGGTTCTTGCAGGTCATGACGGAACGGGTCTTCCATTTTCCGTACAAAAATCCGGGATTGATCCTTCATTCAGATTCAATGAAATCTTTTTGGGTCCTCAACTCGAAAAAGTGACGGCCAGTTACCCGGCAGATGACGGACGGATCTGGATCGGCACGAAACAGAACGGACTGATCTCACTCAGAATAAATCCGCAAACCACAACGGTTGAAGATTATGTCCACTACGAATCATTTGGCCGCGATGAAATTACCGGATTTGCCCGGTACGATGAAAAACACCTTTTTATTTCTTCACACAACGGGCTTTTTCTCTTTAACACCGAAACTAACCGGATCGAAGACAACGGCCGGATCAGGATCAATGAGATCGTTTACAGGATCATTAAGGACGATCCAAACAATTGTTTGTGGATTGGAACCTCCACAAATCTCTTAAGGTTGAACCTCAATGATCCGGCTGTCGTTCTCCATGCATTTCCTGAAAATCTGCTGCCGCAGGGAGCCATAAGAGCATTACTGCTGGACCGGAACAATAACTTGTGGTTTGCAATTGGTGAAAGGTTGTTTTGTGCAGTTGGTCCGGAAAAAAGGATCCGGGAGATCAATCCTGACCTGCTCGGGAATCACGCCATCCTTTCAAGCGCCTGTGTATCCTGCCGGGAGGGAGAACAATTGATTTTTGGGACCACAAATAACCTCATCATGATTGATCCGGTTCAGGTATTGACCCAGCCAGACGAATCGAAGATCATTTTTACCGATCTGGAAGTCAATCACCGGAAAGTAGGTGTGAACGAAAAAATTTACGGCAACGTGGTCCTGAAGGAGGCCACCGAATATGTTTCGTCCATTAAACTATCATACAGAAGTCGCTGGATCTCACTTTCATTTACCGAAAGCGGCCGTGATTTCTACAGGAACAAATATCAATACCGGATCAGCGGATTCAGTGATACCTGGCAATATCTGAACTTCTCCTACCCCATTACCTTTTCACAGCTTAATCCCGGAGAATACGTTCTTCAGATCAGGAAATATGACGGACGGATCGAAACACCGGTTTGCTGGTCAATGGATTTTACGATTACACCGCCCTGGTGGAATACCGCATGGTTTTATGTGCTGATCACGATCCTGATCATTGCTGCTGCGTCGGCTTCAGTTTTTCTCATCATTCGTCATTACCGGGAAAAACAGATACAAAAATTAAAAGCCATTGAAAAGGAAAAAGAAGAAGAACTACTCAGGGAAAAGGAGAGTTTTTTCACAGGGCTTTCACATGATCTGTTAACCCCATTTTCATTGATCCTTGCACCGGTTAACGATCTGATCAGGGAAAGCGGGGAAGATGATCCCAAACGGGAAAAGCTGGAGATCATCAGCAAAAACACGTCATTCCTTTCTGATATTTTCGGCACCATCCTCGATTTTAAGCGGGTTGAGCTTTCTGATGTGGAACTAAAGGAAGGCAATGTGGAAATTGTTTCATTTACCCAACTGGTAGTAAACGCCTTTGAATATCTTGCAAAATCAAGAAACCTGATGCTGTCCTTTGCATCCGGCATCGAGCGTCTGAATATGCTTACCGACCATGTTAAAATAGAACGAATACTTTATAACCTGCTAAGCAATGCGATCAAATTCAGTCCCGACGGAGGAGAAGTTAAAGTGACCTTAAGCTATGATCCGGAAAATCAGCGATTGTACCTGGCCGTTCAGGACAGTGGCCCGGGGATCGATCAGCAAAATCAATCCCTGATTTTTGAAAAATTCTACCGTGGCCCGGAGAAACCGGATCATCAGAACCCCCAGGGATTTGGACTGGGCCTGTATGTAGTTAAAAAATTCGTGACCCTTTTAAACGGAGACATCCGGATTGATTCTTCTCCCGGTCAGGGCACTACGATTGAGCTGATCCTTCCCGTGAAGGTTGCAAAACAGGAAAAGATCCAGGCTGAAATAACCGTCGGTCCAAACGATGACACATCGACCATCCTGATCGTGGAAGACAATGACCAGATGAGAAATTACCTGAAGCAGAAACTTTCCGGACATTTTAATGTCATCACGACCGTCAACGGGAAAGAAGCGTTGAACTGTCTGGACGAATACCTTCCCGAAATCATTATTACAGACGTGATGATGCCCGAAATGAATGGATTTGAACTGTGCAGGCATATAAAAGAAAATCCCCGGTATGCCGATATTTTCGTGGTGATGCTGACGGCCAGGACATCGACCGGAGATGAATTACAGGGGTATAAGACAGGAGCTGATATTTATATTAAAAAACCTTTTGATCCGGAAGTTCTGTTAAACCAGATGATCAATATTCAGAATACCAGGCAGCGCAGAAAGGCTCAGCTATTATCAAGGCTGATCTCGAAAGACGATAACGAGATCGAGTTTGATCCAAAGGAGACTTTTTTGCAACGCTCCATGCAGATCATTGAAGAGCATTTGATGGATTCGGAGTTTAAAGTTGACGAGTTCGCTGCTGAAATGAACATGAGTAAAACCGTGTTGCACCGGAAATTCAGACTTCTGGTGGGACAGACGCCCAATCAGTTTGTCAGGCTGGTCAGGCTGCGAAAATCGGTCGAACTTCTTCGCAACAGCGATCACACCATTGCCGAAATAGCCTACCTGACCGGCTTCAACCAGTCTCATTATTTCATCAAGTGCTTCCGGGAAATCTATCATGAAACACCCAAAAGCTTCCGGCAAAGAAAATAAACCCTTTGCCTCATTTATGTCTTCTTTATGTTCCTGCAGTTTAACTCTTTTTACCGCGATTTAAGCGCGGGAGTATGACCTCCTGTTTGTTGAAAACTTTCCGGCCCTTTTCTTTGATATCTGCTTTAAATTGCAGAAATTTAATTGGTTCTGCATAATCGTACAGCCATCATTCCAAAATAAGCCACCATGAGAAAAAGATTTGAACAGCAATTATCACTGGGTCAGATCCCGATCGAACAGACCTATGTGAATCCCAAGCGGAAATACGTTCTTGACGAACTGCTGCTCTCTCTCAAAACCTTATACTGTACGCCCGAATACAATGAAAAGATATTCAGGATCCTGGAGGAAAGCCTCGGAAAGCACCGGACGGGCAGAAAAGGCATGGACCTGTGGTGTATTTTCGTGCTGGCTCAGGTCCGCTTCAGCCTCAACATCAGCTATGAAATGCTTCACAACCTGGCCAATAACCACCGGGCCATCCGCCAGTTAATGGGAGTTGAACGCGAATTTGGCGATGAACCTTTTGAATTCGAATACCAGACGCTGTACGAAAACGTGTCGGCGGTCAGCAACGACTTACTTGACGAGTTGAACAAGGTGATGCGCGACTTCGGACTGAGCGAACTGTCCAGGAAAAGAAGAAAAGGAAGCGGACACTCCAAAACGCATCTGCCGGAGAAAGGCAATAAAACACTTCCAGTCCGGTTTTGGATATCCATGGAAAGACTTGGCAGAAGCCTTTCAGCGATCATTCCTGTTTCCCCTGTTCGAAAAACCGGTGAAAAAACAGGCACTGGTACATGATGGCATTGCCCCAGTAATTCCAATCGTGTACACCCGGGCGTTCGGTATAATCGTGCGGAATATTCCTTTCCAGAAGTTTTTCGTGCAACCGGCGGTTCACCTGATAAAAGAAATCGCCGGTGCCGCATTCGAAAGCCAGCTTCAGTGATCCCGGAGTTAACAGATGGACCAGGTTGACCACACTGTTTTTCTCCCAGTTTTCGGGATTTTCGGCATAGGTCCCCAGCCGTTTGGCAAGGTCCCAGTTTTTCGGAAAAGGGCGGAGGTCTATACCCCCGCTCATGCTTCCCGCTGCGCCAAAAACATCCTGATTGCGGAAAGCCAGGTAAAACGCTCCGTGTCCGCCCATACTCAAACCGGTGATGGCCCGGCCTTTCCTGTCCCGGATCGTTTTGAAATGTTCATCGATCCATTGCGGCAATTCACGGGCAGTATAGGTTTCATATTTCGACGAAGGATCGACCGGACTGTCGAGGTACCAGCTCGAAAAATTCCCGTCAGGACAAACGATGATCAGGTTGTACTGGTCCGCCAAATCCTTGATTGCAGGAACTTTGCTGACCCAGCCATCACATTTGTCACTGTACCCATGCAAAAGGTAAAGAACAGGCTGAGCCTGCTGACCGGTATAGCTGTCGGGGGTGATCACCACCGCATCGATCTCCTTATTCATCGATTTGCTATATGTTTTCACCGTCTGAACCCTGGCAGCCCAAAGGCCTGTGCACCAGAAAACGAGCAAAAAAAGACTGACAGAAAACTTCATAAAATAAGCGCTTTATAATGACAGGTTCAAATATACACGAAAATACATTAAACCGTCATACGGGAGAAACTGTTGTCGTATGCAGCCCGTCATTTTGACGCAGGTTCACCCTCTTAACATCAATCTGTTTTTTGATCTTTGTGTTATCACAATATCGTAAAAAACTCAGTAAGACAGTGGAGCAGCGACCACTACAAAAACGGGCGGAACTGAAAAGCCAAACGAGTAGGAACAAAAAAACAATTATTATTATGTCAGAAAACAGTGTTTCTTTACACCGGGTTCTTAAAGCGTCACCTGAAAAAGTATATCGCGCGTTTACCGACCCATTGGCGATCGCTTCCTGGATCCCGCCGTATGGTTTTCTTTGTGAAGTACATGAAATGAATGTAAAGGAAGGCGGCTCTTACAGGATGTCGTTCCAGAATTTCTCGAGCGGTAAGAGCCACTCCTTCGGCGGAAAATATGTTGAGATCAAACCGAATGAATTTTTGAAATACACCGATCGGTTTGATGATCCTAACCTGCCGGGTGAAATGATTACTACGGTTTGGCTCCGGAAGGTCCTTACCGGTACAGATATCAAGATCACACAAGAAGGGATTCCCGCGATTATTCCTGCAGAGATGTGTTACCTGGGCTGGCAGGAATCGCTGGATAAACTGATGAGGTTAGTGGAACCTGAAATCCCGGATTGACAATGAACATTCAGGTAGATCTGATATAGAAAAGCCTTCCCGTTATAGCTGCCGGAAGGCTTTTTTTGTGTTGGTTTTTCAGCGGGGATTTGGTAATTTCCCTTCAAAATTAAATCTGAAACGATGACAACAGCAATCGCATTGATACAGGCAGAACAGCGGCGGATTAAAGAAGTGGGTGAGCGCCTGGCCGGTATAAAGGGTATCACAGAAGTGTATTCCGTCGGTGGACAGTTTGATTTCGTAGCCATTATGCGTCTTCCCGACAACGATGCACTCGCGGAACTGGTTACTGAAAAGATTGCCCCGATCGAAGGTATTGTTAAAACGGAAACCATGGTGGCTTTCCGGACCTTTTCCAGGTATGATCTGGCCGCAATTTTCGAGATTGACTGACCCGTCCGTCCTGCTCCCCGGTCAAACAGACACAAAACATTTGAGCGGGATGCTACAGAAAAGGACTTTGCGTCAAACGGCCATTGCGGGTGGAGCAAAGCAATTTTTGGAAGTATCCATCGCCGGCTTTGATGCTCCATCCCGCGATGACAGAAAGATCGGGTTACCGGGGAATCAATTGTCCTAAAGATCGATTCCCCGGTAAAATCAATACTGAAGTTCCCCGGTAAAATCTTCGCTTACATCACGACCTGCCAGTCCGTCGGCAAATCCCTTGTAAGCCTGTTTCCGTTCATAGTCTGCATCCCAAAGATTGGGGGCATCATCGGGTATCCAGTTCACATGCTCTTCTGCATGGTCTGATACTCCCCATACAGTAACGCCATAACGCTGGGCTGCCGGGATATACTGCATATACTTATCCAGCACGTACTGATACATGTCAGCTTGCTGCGCATACTGGTCCGCGGTTGGTGATGCCGTGCCAATCTTGATGTCAAATTCGGTAATCTTGATCAGTTTACCGCTGGCAGCCAGCTTTTGAAACATTTGAGCGATCATATCCTTATCACTATCGATCGACAGGTGCATCTGCGTTCCGATTCCGTCGACTGCGACGCCCTGGCTCTCGATGTATCCGACGTAGGCAATCAGACCGTCACATTTCGCCAAACTGTATTCCAGGTTATAATCATTGATAAAGAGCTTGTCATCCGGATTACCATACTGACGGGCCAACCGGAATGCTTTCACCGCATAATCCTGCCCCAGGTATTTAACCCAATAAAACTCATCAGCGGCTGGTTCAGCCACATTTCCGTCACGTACCGTACCGCTCTCATTCATCGGTTCATTCACAACATCCCAGGCATGGACGTCGGCTTTATAATGACTGACCATCTTCGAGATCCAGTCTTCCATGGCGGCGCCAATGATCTGTGCTTTTTCTTCGTCTGTTTTTTCAATGACGACAGGCCCGGAAGCGACTGCAACCAGACTTCCATCCCCGGTCATTTCTACAATTTTGATATCGTCGATATAGTAAGAAACATCCGGCAAATACCCCATATCGAAGCTCAGTTTCACATCGGACGTGTTTGTAATTTCAACAGAAATAACGGTCCACACGCCTGCAGCAGTGGTAAATGCTTCGGATGCACCGCTTCCTGTCCAGTCCATCCATGGGTACTGATTTCCATCCAATCCACCCGGAAATGAAACACGCCCTTTTCCGGCAATATTCGATTTAACGTTAAACGAGAAGGTATAGGTTTTCGTGGCATCCAAAATAATTTGGTTGCTCTCTAACTGGAGATCCCACGCATTAGCAGATGAAGAACTTGATGTCATTTTAACCGAATAGTCGCCTGCAAACTTGTCTTCATCGGTTGCTTCTGTACCTGCGCCCGCATTATTGACGGTCCAGTTGTCCAGATCTCCGGTTTCAAAGCCCCCGTTTTGCACGTAATTGACTTCGGCGGGTTCCGCATCCAGGTCTACCACCATGATGTTATCCACGTCGATAAAGTAAGTCACATCGGGAAGATAACCCAGGTCAAAAGCGAAGGTAAACGTACTTTCGGTGAAATCATCGACCGGAAACTTCACCTGTTGCCACGTTGAGTTCGTTTCGAAAGCTTCTGTGTAGCCACCTCCCGCGGCGTACCAGTCCTTCCAGGGATAGTTGTTCGACAACCCGTTAAATGAAATTCGGCCTTTGCCGGCTTGTTCCGATTTAATGTAAAAGGAGATCTCGTAAGTATGGCCACTGACAATCGTCATATCAGGGGAAATCAACTGTAAGTCCCAGGCACCGGAAGATGATGAAGAAGAGACCAGTTTTACCGCTTTGGCTGTGCCCGACAGACCTGCACCGTCAACCACTTCGATCCCAGCTCCCGGGTTTGACCTGTTCCAGCCCGTGAAAGAAGCATCCTGCAAACCCGACAAGTCCAACGCATTGCTGCCCGCAGGGCCAGGTACTATCGTTGGAGCGATAAGCCCATTTAAGTAACTGGCATTCTGGTTTTGATGCCAGACCAGCGTATGTCCGTAAACTTTCAGCCCGGCTTCCTCTGTTTTTGCAATAAATGCATCCACCGGTTCAAAGTTCAGTTCGCCTTGTGCATTTACCATCGCCGCGTGTTTCATGGCGTAGCCGGCCACCACTTCATCAAAGTTTTGGTTTACGATATTCCGGTAGGTTTCATTGTTCATGTACAAATCCATGCCGACACCTACACCGAGAGTAAAATCGGTGTAGGTGTTCAGCGGTTCATACCGGGCGATTTTTTCGGCCAAAGCCAAAGGAAGTTCGGCTGTGGTTACTTCCCCGTATGAAGGGTCCCTTCCCCAATCCATTTTGTCTTCATCACATGAAGTCAGGCTTAATGTGAACGAGCAACAGACAGCGAAAGATAAAATATGGTTTGTCTTTTTTCTATTCCGTTTCATGATTGTACGTAGTTAAATGGTTATTCTTCATCCTCCGGAAAATCGCTGTACGAAGGTGTATTCAGCGGTACGACACGGAGATTGTCAAAATATATCTTTACATTGGTCGCTGTTGGCTCCACCACATCTGTTACGCCGATATTGTGAAACCACGGGCCTGCTTGTTTGTAGCTTGCATTGGCCATCGAAGTCACCACATCGCCAAAGGTCTTCCCGGTATAATCTTTGCTATCGCTGAAAGGAAGGGTGATCGTAAACCAATGACCCGGATTCCCGATGGGAACTATCGTTTCGTTCACGTACCAAGGGCGATAAATCATACAATACCGGTCGGTTCCTGAGCCATCGGCCATGACCATTCGAATAACCCCTGAAGTCCAGTCGCCTTCCACATACAGATCCATTTGCACGCCGCAATCGGAAGCTGCTGTACCCGCCGGAATGACCGACAAAAGTCCTGAAGGCCAGGCCGAACTGTTCGTCCAGTAACGAACATCGGCGTTGGCCGCAATCGTTTCTCCGGTGACGTTGAAACATTGATACCCTCCCTGCGACCTGGGTCCGTCGCCAGATGCCGGGATCACATCAGTCAAAGGCGTTCCGGCGTCATCGATTCCCGATGCCCAGGCGTAATTATTTACGTCGTCGAAGTTCTGGAACAATCCTTTTTTGAAATTAAAATATGCGGGAGAATAAGCGCCACCGTTGGCACCTGTAACTAAAACAGAACCTCCGTCATTTGAAACTCCTTCAGGTACGGTTACCGTGCAGAATTCACCATCTTCATCATCCGAAACAATCCCTGCGGTTACCGTCATGTTGCCCGGAAAGGTGATGCTTGTAACGCCCTGCAGGCCTGTCCCGTAAATGGTAATCAGGTCGCCGGGTCCGGGCATGGTATGCGAAATTCCGGTAACAGCCGGCGCAGAAGCCCTGAGTTCAAAGGAATACGTATAACGGTTACTTTCACTTTTTTCCAGACGAATCGTATTCCGTTCAGCTTCAGGTGCGGTAATGGTGGGAACATCCTGGGAAACGCTTACCAGCATCGAATTGTCCGTGATGTATACCGGGTTAAAGTAATTATCGTAGCCGTTAATAAACACTTTTTTTATTCCGGTAAATCCGGATCCTTCAAGGCGTAAGGTCTGCCCCAAACGGGCAAAGGTTACTTCCCTGTCGGGAACGGAAGACTCGGCATCTTCCAGGTAAACTTTTGTAATCGCTATGGGCGTATCAATTCCTTCCTCGTCGTCCTCGGAACATGAGTTCAGCGACAATGTAAGCATAAACAGTCCAAGGAATAACGTCCAAAAATCGGTGTATATGATCTTCTTCATTGGATCTCCATTTATAATATTTATTCAAATAAATCAGTTATCCGCTCTTCTGTAAATTCATACGGAACAGGTGTATCTTCCAGTTTTGGGTTCTGGATCAATTCCGATTCGGGATAAGGCAACAGGAAAACAGACGCCGTAGCCTGCCCAACGGGCCTGCTTCCCGGATCACGGTCAGGATCGATACTCAGGTTGTTTGGCGCATGAAAAAGGTAGGAAGGAATTACTCCCCGGTCCTGACTGTCAATATAATTGATAACTTCCTGCTGCTTGTAATAAGCGCGGCTTAGCAAATCGTACCAATACCTGCCTTCCATGCAAAATTCCACCCGGCGTTCGTGACGGATATCTTCCCAGGAGATATTCGCTTTAGCGGGTAATCCGGCACGGACACGAACTTCATTAAAGTACATCAGGCCAGTAGCATTTGCTGTACGCTCATCGTTACCCAGAATTGCTTCCGCGTAATTCAAATAAACTTCGGCCAGACGGAGCATATAATTATCAAAAGCTGAATTCATCCGACCGATAGCCGGATTGTCTTTATTGGAACCGACTACACCTTTTTTTACATTGAGCGTTGTGGAGCTGTTCCCGGATGCATTTCGTTCATAGAGAAGACCTCCGTTCGCCTGATTGATCTCCGGGTAATAATCGCCATATCCCATCCATGTGGCTTTGCGGCGAATCGTATCGTTTGCTTCATATTCCTTAATCATATCGTAGGGACACCTGGTCCAGTCGCCCCAGGCGGCATCGTCGCCGGTAACTTCTGATCCGTATGCAAAATAGGCCTGGTGGGTGTTGATTACGCCATATCCGGTGGTACTGTTTAGCCCTGGCACCCATTGAAAAGCAAACATCGATTCAATATTGTTATTATTTGCCACTTTAAACAAATCGGCGTATTCATCCATGAGGCTGAAAGCTCCCTCATTGATTACTTTTTCGGCTGCCTGTTTTGCCAGGTTCAGGTAGGCCTGATCGCGCGTCCCTACGTTCGGATTCTCTCCGTGGTTAGAAGCAACAAAACCGGAATAGGCCAGGTAAAAACGGGAGAGCATTCCAAAGGCGCTGTAACGATTAACCCTGCCCCTTTGTCCGGCCTCTTCCGGCAAATATTTGGCGGCAAACTCCATGTCCCGGATTGCAAACTCGAACGCATCTTTTTGCGGATTGGAGTTAACCACCGGATTAGACGTGAGCGGCGTCGGATCTTCGGAAATAATTATATTTCCCCACAACGAAGCCAAATACCAGTATGCGATTCCGCGCATGAAGCGGGCCTCGGCAATGTATTGCTTTTTCGCGTCTTCTTCGGCTAAGCTTTCATTGATACTCTTGATCACTTTATTCGATTGCTGAACCACCACATATAAGGATGACCAGGCACTTACCAAGGGACCTGTCAGTCCTGTCACCGACAAATCCGCAAACGGATAAATGTAGTCGGAATAAGGGGCATATAAGTTGTAAGCCATTCCGTCACCCAACCCATAATAAAACTTGTCATTAAAGTCGAACCAGACTTTGTTATAAAGAGGAGCCGTCAGTGCAGGAAGGTTATCGGCGGTAAGGCTGCTCCCTGTAATCAGGTTATTTGGTTGGATATCAAGAAAATCACTGCATGCGTTCAGCAACAGTGTCCATACAATGATCATTGGAAAAATTAATCTTTTTGTCTTCATGTGTGTATATTTTTAGAAAGAAACACTGACACCAACTGTGTAAATCCGTGGCGAAGGATATCGTCCGTTATCCACACCGCTTAACTGGTTCCCTGCACTATAGGATATTCCTACTTCCGGATCAAACCCGCTGTATTTGGTAAACGTGTACACATTCTGCAGATTCGTGTAAACTTTCATATTGGAGATCCCGACCTTACTGATCCATCTTTTCGGGAATGTGTATCCCAAAGAAATATTCTGGATCCTGAGGTAGGAACCGTCTTCTACAAAACGGTCGCTGAAAGCAAAGTCATAATCGGAGGTAGCCGTTGACCGGGGCATTCGGCTCATATGCGGATCTCCCCCGATGATTTTTACATTCCTGTAGTCGTTCGGGCCGTTCGGATCAATGAGATCTGTTTTTGCATAATCGATGGCATACTCAAATAAGTTGGAAATATTTCTGCGCGCGTTACCCATATACCGGCGGGCATAATTGATCACATCGTTTCCGTAAGAACCGGTCAGGAACACAGTCAGCTCAAAATCTCCATAGGTAAACGTATTTCCGATCCCATATGTAAACTTCGGTTCGGGATTACCGATAAACGTCCTGTCTTTCTGATCAATCACCTCGTCATGATTTTGGTTTTTGTAGATGTAATCTCCAATCCACAGTCCGTTTTCTTCGTCGATTGGCAGATCACTCATAACCGGAACGCGCTTTACATTTTCATCTTTGTCTTTGTAATAAAAATCGGTTGCCTTTTCAAAACGGCCGATAATCTGATAGCCATAGAACTGGCCAATAGGCTGACCGACCGAGGTGCGGTTAATGATCGTGGAACCCGTAGCACCCCAGCTCGAATCGTCGATCGAGCGGACATCTTCCCCTGTTTGGGTATTGATTGACAATACTTTATTTCGATTCAGGGTAAATACAAAATTACTGCGCCATTGAAATTTATTGCCGCTCATATTTGCGGTGTTCAACGTAAGCTCAATCCCTTTGTTCTCCAACGAACCCAAATTTACCCAGGGACGTCCGCTTGCGCCTTGCCCGGAAGTTCCCACGTAGGCCGGGAGTGAAGCCTGAAGCAGCAGGTTTTTGGTTTTTTTATAATAAACATCGGCAATAAAATCAATCCTGTTTCCAAACAAGTTCAAATCGACGCCGAAATTGCTTGAACCGGTTGACTCCCATGTCAACGCTTCGTTTGGCGTATTGGCTGCAATTAATCCTGTACCCCAATTGGTTGTCGCAGTCGTGTAAGCAGCCAGCCATGCGTAATTATCGGGGATATTTTGATTCCCCACCAATCCCCAACCAAGGCGAAGTTTCAGGTTATTAATAACCCTGTTTTGTTTTAAAAAATTTTCATTGGATACTCTCCAGGCCACAGCGGCTGACGGGAACCAGCCTCCACGGTTCCCGCTGGCAAACTTGGAAGACTGGTCATATCGCAAGGTCGTTGTCAGCAGATATTTGTCGGCATAAGAATAGAAAATACGGCCAAAATTGGAGAGGAGTCCACTGGCGCCTGTATACCCGTCATTGGCTGCCGTTGTGGCATCACCCAGAGTTAAATCGGTAGCCCCGTTGGTCGGATAGCCATTGCGCGTACCGGAAAGATAGTCCCACGACGATTTTTGCATTTCAAAACCATACATGGCAATCACTTTATGCAGGCCGAAGGTCCGGTCATAGGTCAGGATATTCCTCCAGCTCCAGAACTTATTGTACTGTTTGGTGAAGGTTCCTTCGTTATCATCCCTGAATTGCGTTTCCGACAAATGATAGGTCGGTTGAAAACGATAGGTATTGATGAAATTGAAGTCAAATGACAACTCCGTGCGGAGCGATAATCCCTTTATTAGTTGCGGCGACAATTCTGCATACGTATTTGCCCTGATCCCGGATGTTTCGTTCCGGTTGTCGATTAACATGGCCATGGCCATCGGGTTGGTCGGCATATACTGTTCATCCGATGCGGCAAAAGAACCGTCGGGATTACGGACCGGCACGTCCGGCGTAGTTTTGAGCGCTGTAATGACCAAAGACTGATCGGAAACAGTCAATTTCTGACGAATATTGGAAAAGGCGAAATTCACACCTGCTTTCAGGTAACTTTTTACCTGCGAATCGAAACTCCCGCTCAGGTTCAGCCTTTTAAAGCCGGAGCCCGCCGCTATACCATCCTGATTGGAATAGCCTGCCCCTAAATTATAAGTATCTTTTTCGTTCCCGCCGGCGATAGAAAGATAGTGGTTGTACATCATTGCCGTGTTAAATAATTCAGCCTGCCAGTCCGTTCCTTTCCCCAGCAAATCGGGGCGGACAAAATTGTCGTTATAACTGATCAGCCCCAGTTCAGCCAGGGTATTCCTGTGGGCGGCATACTGCTGTAAATCCAGCACGTCGAGCCTGGTGGGTATTTGCTGCCAGCCAACATAGCCGTTGTAATTGATTGTGGCTTGTCCTTTTTGTCCCCGTTTGGTCGTAATAATGATCACCCCGTTGGAGCCCCGGGCGCCATAGATGGCTGTAGCAGAAGCGTCTTTGAGGATATCCATGGATACAATATCGGCAGGATTGATCGCGGCCAGAGCGCTCGTATTCGTGTTATTGTCATTAATAGCCCCTCCCTCAATAATCACACCGTCGATCACGTAGATGGGCTCATTGGATGCGCTCAAAGAATTGATACCGCGGATCCGGATTGAAGTACTGGCACCCGGCATACCGGAGTTTTGCTGCACCTGTACGCCTGCGGCCCGGCCTTGTAATACCTGGTCAATAGAAGTTGGTACCGTTCGCATGACAGCATCTGAACTCACTGACACAAGCGATCCGGTCAGGTCACTCCGCTTCATTTGCCCATAACCGACCACCACCACTTCCTCCAGCGCCATCTGGTCTTCAAGCATCACGACATTGATCACCTGCTGCCCGGCAACGTTTATCTCCTGTTTCAGCATCCCCACAAACGAAAATACAAGCACCCCGTCGGCAGGCACGTTGCGTATCGAGTAGGATCCGTCTGCCCCGGAAGTCACTCCCATCGTTGTTCCCTTTATAACAACCGTTACTCCCGGAAGCGGTATACCTGCCCCATCGGACACTTTTCCCGAGACGATCCGCTGCTGGCCTGAGCGGCTCAGGTCGGCGGCTTTTGAAAATTCGGGCGAAAGTACAATCTGCCGGTCAAGAATCTGATAGGTTACGCCCGAGCCGTTAAACAAGCGGTCAAGCACCTCCAGGATAGAAGCCTGCTCCACATTGATCGATACGGGCCGCTCAACATCGATCATATCCTTATTATAAAGGAAAACATAATTACTCTGCTCCTCAATCCGAAATAAAACTTTTTCAACAGAGGAATTTCTGACGTTCAGGTTTAACTGCGTTCCCTGGGAGAAGGCAGGAACAGCAAGGGCTTGTATGATACAAGCCAAAGTGAAAAAGGTCGTTAGTTTCATAATTCGTAATAACATCATAAAGTCTATCCCTGCGGATAAACCATACCAATCATTTTTTTTCATAATTTTGTTCGGATTAATTTTCTACAATTAATTTAAGTTCAATGATGCGGGTAATGTTACGAGCATTGCCTGCATTGTTTTTTTGCATAGGCTTATTGTTTTAAATATTGGACAATTCGTTCTTTATCCTCATAAATGGTCACCTTCCCCTTCAGATAAGTACCATCACTTCTCAAAATACCTTTTTCATACCGGTATTTGATGGGGGCTGATAGCCTGAGTAATTCAAAGATCTGATCCAGGTTTTCATTCCGGAAGGTGGCGATATACCGGTAATCCCCCAGCTCCGGCTGAGTCAGGCTGATCTCGACGTTATACTGCCGTTGCAGTTGGCGTAAGATTGAACTCAACGGAGTATCCCTGAAAATAAATTTCCCTTCTCTCCAGCAGATAAAACGGTCAATACTTTCACTTTTTATTGAAATCGATTTTTTCGATTTGTCAAAATAAGAAACCTGTCCGGGAGCCAGGAATTGTTCCCTCCCGTCGATCAGCAATGAAATTCTCCCTTCGATCAGGGCAACGGTCACCACTTCTTCATCCGGATAGGAATTCACATTAAAAGATGTTCCGTAAACTTTGATTTCCGGCCCCGGATTTTGAACGATAAAAGGGATGTCTTTCTTCTGAACCTGGAAAAAAGCTTCACCTGTTATTTTAACCATGCGCTCCTTTTCAGCAAAAAGAGCAGGATAGCTAAGTTCAGATCCTGCATTTAACCATGCTTTTGATCCGTCGGGCAGATCAACAACAGTACGTGTACCAACAGGGGCAATCACAGTAATATGCCGGGCCCACATGCTTTCGCTGAGTTGAGTATACACCGACTCCAAACGGGTTTTGTCTGATTGAATCCATACCGCGTAGGCTACTAAAGGAAGAAATAAAACTGCAGCAACTTTTATGATCGTATGATATAGTTTACTGACTTTAGATTTTTCGGCCTGTTTGGTCATCCGGTTAAACAGGGTGTTCCATAGATAACGAACTTCCTGATCACTGATCGCGGACCCTGAAAATAAAAAATTACTGACCAGTCCGACTGCTTCATCAAATTTGGAAGCGTATTGTGGATTTTCCGATTTCCAGCTTTCCCACCGCGCGGCATCGGGCACCTGTTTTCCCTTAGCCCACCGAATAAAACCGGTATCCGATATTAATTGCTGTAATATTGTGTCATCTGATTGATCCATGCTCGTGTTTTATTCTAAGAGCCGAAAGGATCAATTCATACTCACTGTTTTTGAAAAAAATCTAACTTATTTGAATTCTGACTTTTCAGGTGCCGCTAAATATATTCTTTTCTTATCTGGTAAAAAACGATCAGCAGGAACATTTCAACATCCGCTGAGCCGCTGATCCCCGTGTTGTTCAAATCGTTTCTCACCTTTTCCAGTGCACGGAACAATAAATTACGAACGGATTGAACGTTCATGCCCAGAATTGATGCAATTTCCGAAAATTCCAGCTCATGATTAAACCGCAGAAAAATCACTTCTCTTTGCCGCTCCGTCAATCGTTTCAAGCTTTGCATGAGTAAGCTCATGGCCTCCGAACCGGTTTCTTCCTGAATGATAAAATCTTCCTTTGAAAACTCCAACGAACTGACCGCTCCCTCCCGCAGGAGCCCCTCCTTCCTGAACTTTTCAACACGCCTTAAAAGTTCACGCCTCACTGAAATAAACAAATAGGCCCGGATATTCCTAATCTTTTCCATCTTTTGCCTTCGTGACCATACATCCGCAAAAATATCCTGGATCGTATCTTTTACAAGATCAGGAATGAACACCAGCTTTAGTCCGTAATAATATAATTCCTTGTAAAGTTTTTGAAACAAATCTCCCAACACCACATAATCACCCCGCTGAAATCTGTGCCATAAAAAATCAATGGAATTGCTTTTATTGTCCGAAACTTCCATTTGTCAGCGTTTGCTTACAAATATATTATTTTTTTAGTATTGAACGAATGATCCGGTAAGATGATTCCTCCGGAATTCTCCGGCCTCCCATCCTGTTCCGGTGTCTCCTTTCCGGTCTCCCTTATAACTTTACAAATAATTAACGGAAAAAACTTGGAGCAACTGAATAAATGGCGCTATTTTTGCTACTGAAAAACGTTTTTAGTCGAAAATACGATCATGGAAAAAGATGAAATCATAAAAAATGAAATTTTAACGCATGCGCAAAAACTGTTTCAGCAGTTCGGACTGAAAAAGACGACCATGGATGAAATTGCAGCCGCCTGCGGAAAAGCCAAAAGCACCCTCTACCATTACTTTAAAAATAAGGAAGAAGTTTTTGATGCTGTCATTCAGATGGAAATCGTCATTCTTAGAAAGCATGTAAAAAGTAAGGTCGAAGAGCATAAAAGCATGGTCGAAAAAATCATGACCTACACCATTGAATTTTATCGTGAGGTCTTTCACCGCGCCAATCTTTACCGGATCATCAGCCAGGAAAATGCAGCGGAGACCGCAGCGAGGAAGAATTTCATGAGGATGATGGACTTCGAAAAGTCCTACATCACCCGGATCCTCGAAGATGGCTATGATGCCCGGGAATATACGAATGTGAACAAGGAAGATATCCCCTGGGTGGCTGAAACTTTTCTGGCGGCCTTTTACGGGACGGTTTTGTATGTCATGGAAAAGGAAGGCTTCTATCATGAAGAAGAAATCGTTAAAGCTGTTCACTATTTTGTGCCTAAACTGCTCGCATAAAATTTTTTGATGTCTACCGACCAAAATATGAATTTCGTTTTCTAGTAGAAAAAATTGATAAAAAACCAAAAAATATGAAGACAAGTAATTTAATCCTGGTGTCTGTTTCCGTTGGGGCGCTCCTGCTCGCCGGCTGCACCCCCGGCACAAACGACCGGAACACGTCAGAGACCAGCCGGTCCGTCCGGGTAAAAGTCATCGAAATCGGATCAGGCAGCAAAACAAGTAACCCCTCGTACATCGGGACCATCGGCGAATCGCAGTCCATCCCTTTAAGCTTCCTGACATCGGGAACTGCCGAAAAAGTATTGGTTAATGAAGGTCAGCAAGTCAGGAAGGGCCAGTTGCTGGCCGTTCTGAACGATGAGAATTACCGGAATGCCTGGCAAATCGCCTCCTCGAAAGAAAGTCAGGCGCAGGATGGTTTTAACCGGCTGGAACCGGTCTATAAAAAAGGAAGCCTTCCTGAAGTAAAATACATTGAAATTAAAACCGCCCTCGAACAGGCAAAATCAATGGCTGCCATGGCCGAGAAAAGCCTGAAGGATTGCAAGCTCTATGCGCCCACCGACGGGATGATCGGAAAAAAAATGATCGAAGCCGGGATGAGTATTATTCCGGGAAATCCTTCCTTCCAACTGGTCAGGATCGAAAAAGTGAAGGTCAGCTTTCCTGTACCTGAAAATGAAATAGCAGGGATCGTAAAAGGCCAAAAGACCAGTATCCGCGTTTCAGCAATCGGTGACAGACAATTTGAAGGACCGGTAGACGAAATTGGCGTGCTCTCCAATCCGCTCTCTCATACCTACATGGTAAAAGTGATCCTTGATAACCTTGATAACCTGCTAAAACCGGGTATGGTGTGCAATGTGCAACTCAGCAATCCGGAACTGACCCGCCGTATGGTTATTCCCATGTCGGCCGTGCAGCATGATTCAAATGGAGAAAAATTCGTATACACAGCCAATATCCATACAAACAGGGCAGAAAGAAAACGAATTACAGCAGGTCCCTTAACAGGCAACGGCGTTGTGATCACCGGCGGACTGGCAAACGGAGACCTTTTGATCACCGATGGTTATCAAAAAATAGGCAAAAATTCTCCCATTCAAATTCTCCGGTAATGAAGAAAAAAATGGGAATCGTTGAATCTGCCATGCGATACAGGCAGATTGTAATCATGCTCATCGGAATGATGAGCATCATAGGGATCTACGCTTTAAAGGTTATGCCCAGGCAGGAATTTCCTTCCTTCACCATTCGTCAGGGACTGGTAATTGCCGCCTATCCGGGTGCAAGTTCGGAAGAAGTAGAGGAACAACTGACCTCCAAAGTTGAAAAATACTTATTCAGTTTTAAGGAAATCAAAAAGAAGGATACGTATTCCGTCTCCAAAGACGGACTGATGATCGTTTTTGTCGAGCTAAACGACGATATTAAAAATTCAGATGAATTCTGGGCTAAATTAAACCATGGACTAAATAATCTGAAAGCGCGGTTGCCTTCCGGGGTGCTGGCGCTGTACACCGACAGTGATTTTGGAGATACTTCAGCCCTGCTCATCACGCTGGAATCGGACCGGTTAAGCTACCGGCAACTGGAAGATTATCTGGATGAACTGGAGAACCGCCTGCGCCGGATCGAATCGGTTTCAAAGATACGGCATAGCGGACTACAACAGGAACAGATCAGCATTTACCTTGAAAAGGAAAAACTGACCAACTACGGTATCACGCCCACCACCCTGTTGGCTAACCTGTTTACCCAGGGATTCACCACGATGAGCGGCACCATCGACAATAGTAATTATGTGGCCCCAATTCATATTTCGCCATCCTTCAATAACGAACAGGATCTTGCAGAACAGATCATCTACTCAGATCCGTTGGGTAACATCATCCGGTTGAAAGACGTGGCCCGCATCGTTCGCGAATATCCTGATCAGGAAAGCTTTATCACCAACAACGGGCATAAATGCCTGCTCATTTCCATGGAAATGCTTCAGGGGAACAACATTGTTCAGTACGGCAAGGAAGTTGACGAAGTCCTCCGGCAGTTCCAGTCGAAGCTTCCTGAAGGAGTCAATATTGAACGCATTGCCGATCAGCCGAAAGTGGTCAGCCATTCCATCAGTACCTTTCTGACTGAAATGGGCTATGCCATTATTGCTGTCATTCTGGTAACCATGCTCTTGCTTCCTCTTCGGGTGGCTACTGTTGCAGCGACCACGATCCCGATCACCATTTTCGTCTCGCTGGGAATCATGCTATTGGGAGGAATGGAATTAAATACGGTTACATTGGCAGCTTTGATTGTCGTACTGGGAATGATTGTCGATAACTCGATCGTGATCCTGGACAGCTACATGGAAAAGCTTGATCACGGTATGTCGCGCTGGCATGCGGCCATCAGCAGCGCACAAACATTTTTTAAGGCCATTTTCTCTGCTACCCTGGCCATCAGTATTACCTTTTTCCCTTTCCTGTTCACCCTCAAAGGCATGTTTCAGGAATTTGTTCTGCTTTTCCCGTGGACGCTGACGATTACCCTGGGTGTTTCTTTAATCGTAGCGATGCTGTTGATTCCATTTCTGGAATATTTCTTTATCCGGCACGGATTTAAGCAACCGGAGAGTAAGAAGAAAAACCGAAAATCCATGCTCGACATCATCCAGCAGACCTACGAAAAATGGCTGGAAAAGGCATTCAGACATCCGCGTATAACCATGGCAGGAGCCCTGATCTCCATTTTGGGAGGATTCGTCTTGTTTACCCAGGTTCCTCAGCGACTTATGCCAACTGCAGAACGGGACCAGTTTGCCGCTGAAATTTATCTGCCCCAGGGAAGTTCGCTCGAACAAACAGCCGCCATTACTGACAGTCTGGAAAAAATCCTGAAAGCTGACAGCCGTGTTGTTTCAATAACTGCTTTTAACGGAACAAGTTCGCCGCGGTTTCATACATCGTATGCCCCCAATTTGCCCGCTAAAAATTATGCACAGTTCATTGTAAACACCCGTTCAAACCGGGAGACCATTGAAATGTTGGATGAATACACCCCACGGTATTCCGGGTATTTCCCCAATGCGCATGTCCGCTTTAAACAACTCGATTTCCAGGATGCAGCCTTCCCCATCGAGGTACGCATTTCAGGAAGTGATCTGAGACAATTGAAGACGGCAGCAGATTCCCTGTCAGCAAAAATGAAGCAGGTGGATAAGCTGACCTGGGTGCATACCAATTATGAAGAAATGCTGCCGGGAGCAAGAGTCAATATCGACCCCATCGAAGCCAATCGGCTGGGTATCAGCAAAACAACTGTATCAACCAATCTGGCTATCCGTTTCGATGGCTTACCGCTCACCACACTCTGGGAGAGGGACTATCCGGTTTCGGTGAAACTGAAAGCGGAACGGGAAGGGGAACCGGAATTCGGCGATATTGAAAATGAATATATCCACTCGCTGATCCCCGGAATATCAGTACCTTTAAGGCAGATTGCCGAAGTTGAGCCTGACTGGACCCAGGGAAAGATCGTCCGTCGAAATGGCGTCCGCACAATCAGCATCCTGGGAGATATCACCCGTGATGCCAATGCCAATGAAGTCTTCCGTGATGTTAAAAAGATTGCTGAAAGTCAGGATTTGCCTGAAGGATTAAACATTACTTATGGTGGTGCCCATGAAACAGATGCAGAGAACCTGCCCCCAATTTTAAGCGGGTTGATGATCAGCCTCCTGATTATTTTTATGATCCTGGTCTTCCATTTCCGGAAAATCAACCTGGCACTCCTGGTTCTGGGATCTGCGACTCTAAGCTTTATAGGAGCTATGGCCGGTATCCTGATTCTGGGTAAAGAAATTGGACTGACCTCCTTACTTGGGATCGTTAGTCTGATCGGTATTCTGGTGCGAAACGGGATCATTATGCTCGACTATGCCGAAGAACTCCGGCTTGTTGAAAAAAAGACTGTGCTTGAGGCAGCGATGGAAGCAGGGAAACGACGAATGCGTCCGATTTTCCTCACCTCGGCTGCCGCATCAATGGGTGTAATCCCCATGATCATCAGCAATAGTTCGCTATGGGCGCCCATGGGTACCATCATCTGTTTCGGCACCATGACTTCCATGGTACTACTGGTGCTGATCTTGCCTGTTGCTTACTGGCTGATCTTCCGCAAGGTTGATCAAAAAAATATAATTCTAAAAAAACAGTCACAAAAAATGAAGCCCGCGATACCTGCATTATTTATTCTGATGATTTTAAGCCCTGCTTTACAGGCTCAGAATAGTTATACCCTTGAACAATGCAAAACACTGGCCCTGCAAAATAACGCCGAAGTAAAAAACAAAACGCTCGATGTTGAATCGGCTCAGGAAGTGAAGAAAGCCGCATTTACCAAATATTTTCCGCAGGTTGAAGCTACAGCGCTGACGTTTAGATTTGACAAACCCACAATGGAAATGGAGATCGAAGGTGGAAATCTGCCGGTGTACGATGGAAATCCGGTTAATCTGAAAACGGCCACCCAATTTGCTTATTTCCCGGCCACATCTTTCTCCCTTCTTGAAAAAGGAACCATCGGCATGGCGACAGCGACTCAGCCGCTCTATGCCGGATCACAAATATCGACCGGCAACAAGCTGGCTGATTTGGGTGTGGAGGTGAGCGAGCTGCAATTGGCTTCTGCTAAAAACCTGATCGTTCTGCAAACAGAAAACCAGTACTGGCAAATTGTTTCGCTGAACGAAAAAATGAAAACCCTGGAGCAGTACGTCCAAATGCTCGATACGCTTCACAAAGAGGTCGCCGATGCCTGGGAAGCAGGCCTCATTACCCGGAACGACCTGTTGAAAGTGGAACTGAAGCAAAATGAACTTCAGATGAACAGGTTAAAACTCGCTAATGGGATTGAACTGGCCAGGATGGCACTCTGTCAGTATACCGGGATTGCATACCGCGATGATATCGCCTTCCCGGATACAATCCCGGCAGCCTCGGCTCCGCAGGCAATCTATGCTGATCATATGCAGGCTCTTTCCGGCAGGTCCGAATATCAGATGCTGCAAAAAAGCTCGGAAGCAGAGAAATACCAGACAAAAATGCAGCGGGGAGAATATCTGCCGCAGGTGGGTGTGGGAGTCAGTGCCCTGTATCTTGATATCATGAACCAGGAGGGCAACGCCTACGGTGGTATATTTGGCACCGTTAAAATACCGCTCTCCGGCTGGTGGGAAGCTTCGCACAAGATGAAAGAACGGCGCCTCAGGGAAGAGCAGAACAGGAACATGGTGAATGACAACACGGAGAAATTACTTCTCCAGATGCAACAGGCAAAAAATACGCTGGACGAGGCCTATAAGCAGGTTCAGCTTGGGCAAACATCGACCCGGCAGGCTGAAGAAAACCTGAAGATAAGCCGCGACCACTATGAGGCAGGCCTCATCAATGTCTCGGATATGCTTGACGCCCAGGCTCAGTTCCAGGAATCACACAATCAATACATCGATGCACTGACCCGTTATCAGATCACCAAAGTAAATTATTTGCAATTAACCGGAAGATGATTTGGGAGAGTAGTAGCGAGTCGTAAATAGTAAAATTAACTGTTTGGTTAAATTATTTGGTTAATTATTTGGATTTCAATTTTACACCGTTTAATTTTGATTATTGTTTTAATTTTTTGATCCAGTATAAATCACAAAGCCATGATAAAAGATCAAATCGGAGAAAATGCCGGAAGGATCTGGCATTTTCTAAACCAAAACGGAGAAAGCAATCTCTCAGAAATCAAAAATGCTTTAGGGATGAAAGGTTCGGATGTCAGGATGGCCTTGGGTTGGCTCGCCCGTGAAGGCAAAGTCTTCTTTTTTGCAGAAGAAGATCATCTTCGCGTAATCCTGCTGGAACAATCCAATTAATAAAAGAGAAGCTATTCGCTTCGTTCACTATGCATTGGTTACTTTAAAATCGGGAAAGGAAACCACCTTGAGCCGATTGCGTACGCCAGGATCATTATTCACGACCTCCCTTACTGAATTGATCAGCTTGATCATGAGTTTAGACTTATGATATCCCGGCGCTGCCTTTCCTCCAAAACTTCTAAATATTTCCGGAAAGAGAATAACAAATGAGCTTGAAATATATGAAATGGGAACCGATAAGAAACGGGGGTCAGGTGTACATGGTCAAATATTGAAAGCAATGGAAAACCTACGCGGGGTGGGCCTGGCTTTTGGCATCACCGTGACAGATTTCCTGAAAAAACACAAAGGTCATGCTTGATGATTTGTAATAGGCGTTAAAAAATGAGTTTGTTGCAGAATTACAGATGTAAAGAAATTGTAATTTTTTAATTAAATTCGTTTAGTTCTTAATGTTCAGAACTAACAAAACCATATCTTTAACCAAAAAAATAAAAATGAATGAGTCAGAACGAATACAAAAGCAAAAGGAACTGATCGAACAGATCGGGATACAAAGCGAGCGGGATGGCTATCAGCCTGCGGCAGCACGCATCCTTGGTCTGTTGATGGTCATGGACAAAGAAGAATATACCTTCGAAGAAATTGTTGAAGAGATGCAAATGAGCAAGAGCTCAGTCAGCACTGCTCTGAAGAACCTGGAACTGCGAGGAGTAATCGAATATGTGACCTATACCGGCGACCGGAAACGCTATTTCCGGTTTATTTCCAGGGATATACATGCAATCATTTCAGAAACGGAAGTGAAGTTAAAAAAGAGCAGGGAAATTATTCAACAGGTCATCCGGCTAAAAAAAGATCCCGGCTCACGCAATGCTGTTTTTCTAAAACACATTTCAGTCGGGATGGATTTTTTTGTTCACAAGTTAGATGACCTGAAAAAGGAATACAAAAGAGGACATTTCGAATACGACAGCGAAACCAGACTTTGGGTTGAGCTTTTCCAGGATGAAGAAAAGCCTAAATAAATGAAACGAGCCTATTGTTTCGCAATTAAACATATTCAAACCGACGCCATATCAGTCAACTAAGTATGAAAACGCCTGAATCAGGTTCATTTAAAAACAAAAACAGAAACAGACCGGCTGGAACAGGTGATCATTCACCATGGTTTCGGCCGGATTTTTTTTGCCCTTTATATGTTAAGTCTTATCTGACAAGAAAGACCTACATCTCAATCGCTTTCACGTTCCATATCCTTTCACAATAATCCCTGATCGAGCGGTCAGATGAGAACTTTCCCATCCGGGCCACATTCAGGATCGCCCTCCGGTTCCATTCATCGGTATTTTTCCATGTTTCCGATACCAGATCCTGACAAGCGATATAAAGAGGATAATCGGCCATGAGCATGAACTGATCACGCCACAACAGTTCGTCAGTAATGGATTTAAACAGATCCCTGTCGCCTTCTGAAAAACATCCTGAGTTGATCAGATCGATCGCCTGGTGTAATTCCTCATTGTGTTCGTAGATAAAATGCGGATTGTACCCGCTCCGTTTGGTTTCTTCAACCTGAGCTGCGGTGAGGCCAAACAAAAAGAAATTGTCTTCACCCACTTCTTCCCGGATTTCGATGTTGGCGCCGTCGAGCGTACCGATCGTAAGGGCACCATTTAGTGCAAATTTCATATTGCCCGTGCCGCTGGCTTCTTTTCCCGCTGTAGATATCTGCTCTGAAAGATCTGCCGCCGGATAAATGCACTGTGCATAGGTTACGTTAAAGTCGGGAAAGAAAACCACCTTGAGCCGGTCGCTAACATCCGGATCATTATTCACTACCTCCCCCACTGAATTGATCAGCTTGATCATAAGCTTGGCGTTATAATATCCAGGTGCTGCCTTACCTCCGAAAATGAATGACCGGGGTACAATTTCTGTATCCGGATCATTTTTTATGCGCAAATATTGCGTCAGGATATTCAACACATTCAGGTGTTGACGTTTATATTCATGAATACGCTTGACCTGAATGTCGAACAAGGATGATGGATTCACGATGATCCCGGTCCGCTCTTTGATCAGAGTTGCAAGCCGCACCTTGTTTTCAAGCTTGACCTCTCTGAACTTCTCCCGGAAGGAAGCGTCCTCGACCAAAGGTTCAAGTTTTCGCAATTCATAAAGCTTTCCTGGCCAGGACTGACCGATGGAATCTGTAATCAGTTTGCTTAGACCGGGATTACTCAATACGACAAAGCGGCGAGGAGTCACTCCGTTGGTCACGTTATGAAAACGTTGCGGGTACATTTCTACCCAGTCATGCAGTACCTTTTGCATCAGGAGTTCCGTATGTAAAGCAGCCACACCGTTAATCGCGTAACTTCCCGCACATGCCAGATTAGCCATCCGAACGTAACGTTCTCCGGTCTCGTCTATGATTGACATACCCGAAAGTTTACTTTCATCGCCCGGAAACCTTTCAGACACCTCATTCAGAAGATGGTAATTGATCTCATAGATAATCTCGAGTAAGCGTGGGAACAGCTCCCCAAAGAGGCTCACCGACCATTTTTCAAGAGCTTCAGGAAGCAGCGTGTGATTTGTGTAACTCAACGTTTTGCGCGTAGTATCCCATGCCCTATCCCAGTCCAGTTTCTGTTCATCGAGCAATAACCGCATCAATTCAGCCACTGCCAGCGAAGGGTGGGTATCATTCATCTGAACAGCCCATTTTTTAGAAAATTCGTTTGGGTTTCCATTAAATTTCATATGTCCGCGCATCATATCCTGCAGTGAGCATGAAACAAAGAAGTACTGTTGTTTTAGCCGCAGCTCTTTCCCCTGATCCGTCTCGTCATTGGGATACAACACCTTACTGATGTTTTCAGACTCCACCTTTTCCATAACGGCTCTTAAATAATCGCCATGGTTGAACGAAGAAAAGTCGAACGATTCCACGGCTTCCGATTTCCACAGTCGCAGAAGATTGCACGAAGATACCTGATAGCCCATTTCAAAAGTATCGTAAGGTATGCCTTTTACGACCTGGGATGGAACCCACCGGTGACAGATACGTCCGCCATCGTCTGTATATGTTTCGGTATGTCCGCCAAAATTTACATTCACTGACGATTCAGGCCTTGCAATCTCCCAGGGGTTTCCATAATACAACCACTTATCGGTGATCTCCACCTGCCAGCCATTCCGGATCTCCTGATCGAAAATTCCGAACTCATAACGAATGCCATAACCAATGGCCGGAATCTGCAAAGAAGCCAGCGAATCCATGTAGCAGGCCGCCAGCCGTCCAAGCCCGCCATTACCAAGTCCTGGCTCCTGTTCATGAGCAATGATCCTATCCAGTTGAAAACCAAGTTCTCCAACAGCCTGTTTCATCTCTTCAAAAATATGCAGGTCGATCAGGTTAGCACCCAGTTGTGGTCCCATCAAAAACTCCGCTGAAAGGTAACTGATCACCCGGGCATCTTTATTTTGCAACACTGTATCGAAGGTGCTTATGCCGCGCTCCACCAGCCTGTCGCGTACCGCATAGGAAACAGCCAGATACATATCGTTCAGGGTTGCAAACTCCGCCTTCTTAGCCTGCCGGAAAAACAACTGTTCGACAACAGCCTTTCTAAGGGAGACGATATCCATACCGGTAAGTGAATCATCTGTAATCATCAGCAGACTTTGCTTTTTGCCCGGATTTGCGTGTATCTTTTCAGTCTTCATGTATGAAATTTTTAAAGGTTAATCCGATTTAAACTCATCGAACAAATTTATAGTATTTTTGCTAATTATATGAAATAATTAATAATTAATTAGAATAATAATCAATGATATCAATTATATAAAAAATTACTACTTTTGTTCTGAATATCATAAACAAAAGCGATGACGTCAAATAATATGCCTTTTAAATTAAATGGCGATACTTTTATTGCTATGGCAAACAAGGAACTGTGTAATTCTGAAGTCTCCATGCCGGATAAGGACTCGCCGCAAGTGTTGTGTTCATCAGGGAGAAGTGTTTACCCGACAGATCGGGAAAAACGTTATCAGTATTCTTCCGCACTGCTTCAGGGTATCAAAAAAAATCTAGGGAGGGGATATCTTGCACCGGAAATACTAAAAAAACAAATGAACATAATTCTGGGAAATCCCTTGGAAAGCAAACTTATTCAGGAAAAGACAGATCAATATACTGAATTTTTTACGAGCCGGGAACAACGTCCACCCGTATTTTTTGTCCTGTCTCCCACAAACAGATGTAACCTCCGGTGTATCGATTGTCCGGATGTACGTCATGAAAAGAGCTTGTCATATAAAGCCCTTCATCACATGATCAGCGATATCCGGGATAATTACGGAGATCGTTTTATCGTCATTCAGGGAGGTGAACCTTTTATCTATACCGATTCAGGAAAAACACTGTTTGATATTTTTGAAGAATTCAAGGACCTGTTTTTTATTGTTATAACAAACGGAACCCTGATTGATGAAAAGTTAGCACTGAAGCTCGCGCAACTGGGTAACGTCAGTCCGCTCATTTCAGTCGACGGATATGAAATGGAAACCGATAAAAAACGGGGGGCAGGTGTACATGGCCGAATATTGGAAGTGATGGAAAACCTGCGCGGGGCAGGTCTGGCTTTTGGCATCACGGTGACAGTTACAGAAAAAAACATAAACGTCATGCTTGACGATTTCTTTTATGATTACTACTTTGAAGAGCAAGGCGCCATGTATATGTGGCAATCGCTGCCGATTCCTGTGTCGGATGAAAAAAACCTTCTCAATTTGGTTCCATCCCCTGAAAAAAGGATGAGGCTTTATCGCATACGTGACAAAATCATCAGAGAGAAGAAGTATTGTGTAGCTGATTTTTGGAACAGCGAGATTAATGCGCAAGCCTGCCAGGCATATGGCTGGTCAACAGGAAGAATTTTTCTGCTTTAACAGGACTATAAAAATAAACTAACAAAAAATTAAGCCAAAAATCCGACTGTTATAAATAAGAAGATTTTTCAACTGGATTATTTGCTTTTATGTATCCTTTAAAAATTCAAATCATGGAAGAAGAACAAAGTTTACCCTTGGGAATGGTTGTTAAAAGAGTAGGCAGTGAGATGTACCGCATATTTAAAAAACGTATTGCAGAGCGGCTGGAAACAAAACTTACTGTTGACGAGTATGGACTGTTACTGGCTATCAACAGGCAGGGGGATGAAGTGATCCAAAAAAATATGGCCGAAGCAATGGGAAAGGATCAGTCTGTTATTCTAAAACTAATTGATTCCCTCGAAAAGGGAAAGCTAATCAGGCGGATCGTTCATCCCCGGGACAGGCGAAAAAATTTCTTAAAGATCACGAAAAAGGGAGAAGATGTAATGAATCAGTACCTGAAAATAGAACTTGAACTAATCGAAGAAGTTCAGCAAGGATTGCGAAAATCAGATATCGAATGCTTTTCCCGAATATTAACTTTTATGCAGGCCAAAACAGAAAAGATGTAGTAACAAAAAAATGCGCGCCATTTCGTGATCATTATCCTTAATTAAGGAAACCTGCAAATAAAAACAGTAAAATATGGGTTCAGGATTGATTTACAAACGGTTTTTCTTACTGGGATTAGCCCTGTTACTTTCAAAAATGACGCAGGCTCAACCCGCATCTGATCTGGGTCCTCATCCTAAGGTTGCAGTAGTTTTAAGCGGGGGCGGAGCCAAAGGATTTGCCCATATCGGTGTGCTGAAAGTCCTGGAGGAAGAAGGAATCCCTGTTGATATCATCGTAGGCACCAGTATGGGCAGCCTGATTGGCGGGTTCTATTCAATCGGATATAGCGCCGATGAGATCCAAAAAGTGATTGAAAAGCAAGACTGGGAAGCCGTTTTATCGGACGATGTTCCTCGTTTGTACTTGTCCGAAAATGACCGGGAGCTCAGTCAGCGGTACCTGTTTTCACTGCCGTATAGTGATGGAAAAAAATTGAGCCTTCCTATGGGGGTTATCAAAGGACAAAATGTAATGAATCTGT
>Ga0074195_1000730_pt1 | contig 57269 bp, 68 predicted proteins | sample EPASupsiteHSE623_FD_64525 | JGI IMG/M metagenome (GOLD analysis project Ga0074195, IMG submission 64525) | Bioremediated contaminated groundwater from EPA Superfund site, New Mexico - Sample HSE6-23 | ecosystem: Environmental > Aquatic > Deep subsurface > Groundwater > Contaminated ...
AAAAAGATATGCAACAACAAATGATGGGCTTGTCAGATATGTATGATAAATATAAGAATAATTTAGTTTTGAATGAAAAAACTTTTGAGCTCTTTTATAGTAATTTTATTAATGTTTATTCAAATTCATTACCTGAAAAAATGCCTAAAATAAAAAAAGATGATAAATATAAGTCTATATTAAAATTAGAAGAAGCAATATTATTAGCAATGTATATTGATGAAGAAAAGAAATATTACACTACTACAGAATTATCAACTCTAATAAAAAATATCTTAGGTATAAATAAAAATAAAAATAATATTAGTAGATATTTCAATCATAAATTTCATCCTTATTATGATATTGAAGTATCTACTTCAATTAAGTATAGATTAAATAGTACAGGTATGAGTCAGGCTAGATTCATTCTTAATTATTAATCTTCTAGAAAACACACAAAGCTGTTAAATAAGCTTGTTCTTGATATTTTTTTAACTCTTTTGGAAACTCTATTTGATTTTTCTTTTCAAAAGTGCTGACAGTTTGAGATGAGATTAAATCAACGCTACAAAGAGGATTTAACTGAATTAATCCTTCAAGTTTAAATGTAACTGCTCCACCAGAAAAAGTACCTTTTTTTGCTCGTTTTTTTATAAAGACTTTTTCGATTTCATTTTTTTGTAAAAAATCTAAAAACTCATTACAAAACTTTCTAATATCCTCTTGTTTTTCATCATCTTCAAGAACTATTTTTTTAATTTTAATATCCATATATTCACTATTTTTTAATACAACCAAAATCACATTATTAGCTTTTAATTCAATTCCACAAATATTCATTTTATTCCTTAATCTTTTTAAATATAAATGAATTATAGTAAAGAATTTTTTTTTGACTTGATTTTATTGCAAATTGTAATAAAAATTAAAACTCCTCTTCCTCATCATCAACATCACAACAGTAAATACATTTTTCATCAAAAAATGAGTATTCATCATAACAATAAAATTTGTGGCAACTTTCGCATTTAAAACAATCATGCTCTTTTGATAATATTTGCTCTAATTTTTCTTCAGTAATATTATGAGTTTTAGCATACTCTTCAAAAAGTGCGATTACAGCTTCATTCTCGTCATTTTTCAACTCTTTTGATAAATCTTCTAAAGTTTCAATATCCATCTTTTTTCCTTTTTTATAAATCTAAATTTTGTACTATTTTTTTTCTCATATTTGTTATATCAATAACTAATCTATCTTTTACTTCAATAGAAAATGAGTTGTTTTCTTTGAACACTTGAATTAAAACTTTTTCAAATTCTGTTTCATTTAGTTCTTTTGTCTCTTCAATTAATTTAAAAAATAGTAGTTTTATTTTTTCGTATTGGTTCTCTTGCATAAATTAAGCCTTTGGTAAAAATGAAGGCGTATTATGTCAAAAAAAAATATAGAAAAAACTAAAAAAAAGGGTGTTATGTTATAATATATAAGAATTAAACAAATAAGGCTTTCAAATAATGATTAACCAAGAGATCAAAACGCAAAAATTTATAATTAAATATTTCACTGAAATAATGATAAAAGGCTCAACTGCAAAAAGACAGATGATTTCCCAAGTTTATAATAATCTAGTGAATCTTTTATCAAAAATTTCAAAAGATATAACTGTAAAAAAGTTTTTTGACAAAATAGAAGTTGTATGTCCAGTTGAAGTTGTAGTTGAAGTGAGAATAAAACTTCTTGATACACCAGGAATCCAACAAATACTAGAAGCTATGCAATTTGATAATATGAATACTTTAGATGATATCAAAGTAAAAGTAAATGAAATGATGGCACATGAAATACAAGGTAAATCTTTTGTAGTTAGATGTAAAAGAACAGGAACTCAAGAGTTCAAATCAACACAAGTTGAACAAACTGTTGGTGGATATATGTTAGCAATGAATGACTCAAAAGGTGTAGATTTAAAAAATGCAGAAGTTACTATAAATATAGAATTAGTATTTGCCCAATTAAATATAATTACTTACAAACACATGGGAATGGGCGGATTTCCAATAGGAAGTCAAGGAAGTATTTTATCTCTTATGTCAGGTGGTTTTGACTCAACTGTGGCTTCATATTTAACAATGAAAAGAGGAATTAAAACTCACTTTATTTTCTTTAATCTTGGTGGAATTGCACATGAAATTGGTGTAAAACAAGTGGCTTATTATTTATGGAATAAATTTGGAAGTTCTCATAGAGTTCAGTTTATTTCTGTTCCTTTTGATGATGTTGTAACTGAGATATTCAAAAGTGTAAGTGAACCATATATGGGAGTTATGTTAAAAAGACTTATGTTAATAGCTTCTGAAAAAATTGCTGATACTATGAAAATTGATGCTTTAGTAACAGGTGAAAGTGTTGCACAAGTTTCGAGTCAAACTTTAAGAAACCTAGCTTTAATTGATCAAGCTACAAATAAATTGGTTTTAAGACCACTTTCTATGATGAGTAAACCAGATATTATTGATATTGCAAATAAAATTGGAACAACTAAATTCGCAGAATCAATGCCTGAATATTGTGGAGTTATTTCAAAAAATCCAGTAACTCATGGGAATTATGACAGAGTTGCAAGTGAAGCTAGAAGATTTGATTATACAGTTTTAGATGAAGCTGTAAAAAACTCTGTTTTTGTGAATGTTGATGAAATTGCTGAAGATATTAGTGAAATAGGGCAAATGGATGTAGTAAGCGATTTAACAAGTGGAGAATATACGGTTATTGATATTAGACAAAGTCCTGATTGTATTGAAACTTCTGTTGAAACATTAAAAATTCCATTTTACAAATTAAAAAGTGAATTTAAAAAACTCCCGCAAGATAAAACTTATCTATTTTATTGTGACAAAGGAATTTTAAGTCAACTTCACGCACAGTTTTTAAGAGATGCTGAAAATTATACAAACATCAAAATTTATAGACCATAAGGAAAATTATGAAAAAGATTTTTTTATCATTATTTACAATATTTTGTTTATCAATTAGTTTTGCTTATGCAAATCCGCAAATTGATAAAGCTTATCACAATAAACAAAGTGATGTTCAAGTTCAAGGTTCAGGAAAAGTAATCAAAGTTTTAAGCGATGATAACAAGGGTAGTCGTCATCAAAGATTTTTATTAAAATTACCTTCAAACTTAACACTATTAGTTGCTCATAATATTGATTTATCAAATAAGATAAATGATTTAAAAGCTGGAGATAATGTGGAATTTTATGGGGAATATGAGTGGAATAATAAAGGTGGAGTTCTTCATTGGACGCATCATGATCCAAGGGGAAAACATAAAGATGGTTGGCTGAAACATAACGGTATAGTTTATAAATAACATTAGTAGGGAGAAGAGGAATATGAAAAAAATTGTTGGGATAATAGCTGTACTTTTAGTGATAATTGTTGCTAGTGTACTTTTTTGGTTTCAAAGTAAAATCAATGAAGGAATAACAAGTAAAATTGATGAGTTGAATAATAATGGTTTTATGGTAAAACATGAACAATCAACAAATTATATAAAAACTACGGCAAAAGGGAATATTGAAGTAATTGATACTGATAAAGTAGCTTCATATATTTTTGCTAATATAAAAAATGAAGAGTTAAAAAAAGCTTTTGAAACTCAATATAACCTTTTTGATTCAAATGAAAAAGGAATGTTATTTGAAGGAATAAAATTTGATTATGATTTTGTTTTAGAAAATATCAATGGAAAAGTTAATTCAAATATATACCTAACACAATTATCTAAAAAAACTATGTATGACTTATCTTTAGATGTTGATAATCAAAGTAGTAAATGGCTTTTGGATTTCTTAAAAAACAAAAATTTACAAGTTAGTATAAATGAGAAAAAAGAGTACAAAATAGCTGATATAGATACTGTTATTCCAAATGAGTTATTTATGACTATTCGAGGTATTTCAGGAAATGAGAAAAATTTAGCTATCTCTTCTATAAAATTATCAGATGCAAATGTTTCTAATAATGGATTTTTATTGATTGATAGTTTAAATGTAGATTATGAAATTAATTCAAATACAGAGAGTTCAAAAACTAAAATAAAAGGTATTGAACTTCAAAATGAGCAAACTATTTTTAATATAAGAAACCTGATGATTAATTCAAATTATGAAGAAGTTGGAGAAAATATTAATACTCAAAGTGAGTTTAGTTTTGATGAAGTTGTATCAAAAACAGGTGGTATAGAAACAGTTAATTTAAAAAATTCATATTTAAAATTAAATCTAAATAATTTTCCAATTAAAAAACTTGATGAAATTACTCAGAATTTAAGTGAACAAAATTATGAAGAGTACTTTAAATCTTTTGCTCAAAGTGGAATAACTCTACAATCAACTGGACATGCAACAAACTATACAATAGGAAGTCAAAAGATTTTTGAAACTTTAAAATTTGATTTGGCACTTGCATTAAATAAAAATGTATCTTTAGACAATATCAAAAAAGTAAATGATATTTTAGAAAGCGAAAAATTAACTATTGATTTAGATAAACAAACGGCAGAAAATGTAAAAAATATGTTAAATCTAAAACAAAATTTAGATATTAATTTTATTGATTTAAGTGATGATTTAAAAAGATTTGAAACAGTACTTAAAAGTGATGGTTTATATGTAAATGATAAAAAAGTATTAGATGAAAGTGAACTTTTATTTCCAAATGAAGATCAAGTAATTGAAGATACTACTCCAATCCAAAAAGTTGAACAAAAAAATCTAAAATACACTTATAAAATGATTGATGAAAATCTTTTAAGACTTGATATTAAATATAAAAGTAATCTAAATGTTGTTTCAAGTGGTGGAATTTCTATCTCTTTTCCTCAGTTAAGTGATAAAACTAGAATTATTAAAAACTCAACAAATAGCTTTACAGAGATTAATCTTTATGATGCAGGTACTGATATTTGGAATGGAGGTTTACAACAAAATGTAACTTCTTCATATTTGTTAGTTGAAGGTTGGGATGATACTTGGGATAATACAGCTGAAAAAGATATGAGTTTAGTAATAGATACAAATGGTTTAGAAACTCTTGAAGTATATATTAGAGCAGGTGCTTTAAATGAAAAAGATGCAAATCAAGAAGCATCTGAAATTGTTCCACAATCAGGAGAATTAGATCAACAAAATTATCCAGTAGAATTTTTAGAAATACCATTATCAAGAGTGAGATAATGAAAGAAAAAATATATCTAATTCCAGGGCTTATGACTGATAATAGGCTTTGGAGTAGATTAATTCCTTTTTTACAAGAAGAATATGAACTTGTTCATGTTCCAATTCCCCATAGTGAAGATTTTGATGAAATAATTGATATTTTATTTAATTTTTTCAAAGAAGAAAAAATAAACCTTCTAGGATTCTCCCTAGGAGGTTACATAGCCGCATATTTTGCAATAACTTACTCAAACAGAGTTAATAGACTTTTTACAGTTGCAGCAACTCCTGGAAACTCAACAGAAGCAGAAATTGAAAGAAGAAAAGAAAAATTTGTTGTTATTGAAAAAGAGGGATTTGTTGGATTAACTTTTGAAAAAGCGAAATCACTACTAGAAGAAAAAAATCAAAATGATGTTGAGTTAATCAAAATAATTCAAGATATGTTTATAGATTTGGGAAAAGAGACTTTTATCTCTCAACTTACAAGTACTTTTTATAGAAAAGATTTGTTTGAAGATTTGATAAACTTGGATATTCCAATTTGGTTTTTTTACAGTATTAATGACAGACTTTTAAATAAAGAAGCAATCAAAAAACTGCTTTTAGATAATCATAATATGAATATTATTTCAAGAGTTGGAACAAGTCATAATATTCCTTTGGAAGAACCAGAGAATTTGAGTATTCATATTAGAAATTGGATGAAAGCTTAATATAAAGAGTTTAAAATGCAAACACAAAAAGATATAGAAATCCAAAATAAACTAGAAAAAGCTGGACATGGTTTACCCAAAACAGATGCAATATTTTTAAAATATATTGGATTTCCAATATTGAAAACTTTTATCTCTTGGGATAATGCTTTTAAATTTTTTGAGTATCAAGGTAAAGAGATTTTAAATTTAGTAAAAGATTTGCCAAAAGACAGATTATTTAAAAAAGTGCTTATTCCTAAAATATTTGGTATTGAAGATAACTCAAGATATTATTCCCCTGCAATGGTTCTTTGGCATTTGATTTATGTTGGAGAGTGTTTGCAAGATGGAATTGTAAATTTAAGTAAAAATGAAAAAATAAACTTTACCGTTAAAATAGAAAACTTCAAACCCTTTGTAGAAATAGATGAAAATATTGTAGAAAAATATGAAAAATTTTTAAATAATTATAGAAAATTTATAGAAACAAATGTTGAAGATAAATATATAAACAACTGCCATTCTCACCCTTGGTTTGGTTGTTTAAATCCCCACCAATGGCTTGTAATGTCAGCAGTTCATCAAGTCGTTCATGCTAGACAAATAAAGAAAATTCTAAGTTCTAGTTAAAACACAAACAAAAATAGATAAATAAAAATCCCCATAATAGAACTAATAGTTAAAGCAGTAAAAATAGCTTTTCCTATTTTTTTATGTTTTTTCCCATCAAAAGAGTTGTTTTTATAATCTTTATAAGATGAAATAAACAAAAACAACCAACCACCAACAGCTGCAATTGCTATTAAAATATGAACTATTAAAAAAACAAGCATAAAATCAAAAGAGACATTACTATATTTTGAATACTCTAAAAAACCACCTGAAATTCTAACACCTATTTCAAAAATAACTACGATTACAAGTGTTGTTCCTAAAATAATAGATTGAGAAATAAAATGTTTTTTGTACTCTTTTTTAACCGCAAAATAGATACTAAAAGCCAATAAAAAAGGCAAAATTGCAAAATAAACAGTTGCTAAATCCAAATAAAAAGGAGCAGTTGTTCCTAAAAAACCTTCTAAAGAAAACATCTATTTTAACTTTTTAGGTGGATTTTTCATTATGATTTTTTCAATCAAAATAAAACCAAATGGGATTAAAGAATAAACAAAAAGCTGAAAACTTAAAAACTTCCATTTATATTTATTAGCAGCCATTATTAAAGCAATAAAAAAGAGTATAAATAAAACCCCATGAGCCATTCCCACAATTTTTACAGCAAGAGGAATTCCCGCCATATATTTAAGAGGCATAGCTATAAATACTAAAACTAAAAAAGATATTCCTTCTATAAATGATATAAGTCTAAATCTTGAAAAAGTGTCATTTAACATAAATCTTCCTTTAAAATAAAGGTTTTAGTATATATAAATTTTGTTTATGAAAAGTTAATATCAATAACTTTGTGTTACAATCCGCGAATGAAAAACATAATATTAACTACACTAAACGCTAGATATTCTCACACTTCATTGGGTTTGAGATATTTAATAGCAAATTTAAAAGAATTAAAAGAACAAACAGAAATTTTGGAGTTTGTAATAAACTCTTCAATCCAAACAATAGCAGAACAAATACTTGAAAAAAAACCAAAAATCATAGGAATTGCTACATATATTTGGAATGCTTTTGATGTTGGTGAACTTGTAAAAACAATAAAAAAAGTATCACCTGAAACTATCGTTGTTTTAGGAGGTCCTGAGGTTAGTTACACACCTTTAAGAGTAAATTTTGATATGGCAGATTATATCATTTGTGGAGAAGGAGAAGTTAGTTTTTATAACCTTTGTAAAGAGTTATTTGATGGAAATTGCACACAGCCACGAACTATAACTTCACCAAAAGTTGATTTAGAAAATATCGTTTTACCATACGATGATTACTCAGATTTTGATATAAAAAATAGACATATTTATGTGGAAAATGCACGTGGTTGTCCCTTTGAATGTGAGTTTTGTCTTTCATCAATTGAGACAAAAATGAGATATTTAGATATTGATGTTTTTTTAGCAGAAATAGAAAAATTATGGGTTCGAGGTGCTAGAAGTTTTAAATTTATAGATAGAACTTTTAATATAAAAATCTCTTATGCAAAAGCTATTTTAAACTATTTTTTAGCAAAAGAAGAGGATTATTTCTTACATTTTGAAGTTATACCTGATAATTTTCCTGAAGAGTTAAGGGATTTAATAAAACAGTTTAAAAAAGGGTGTTTACAACTTGAAGTTGGTATTCAAACTCTAAATCTTGATGTTGCAAAAGAGATTCATAGAAATTTAAAAATAGACAAAATCCAAGATAATTTAAAATTCTTATCTCAAGAGACACACGCTCATATGCATATAGATTTAATCATTGGACTTCCAAGTGAAACAATAGAGAGTTTTGGAAAAAATCTAAATCAACTTTATACTCTTTCAACTGGAGAAATTCAAGTTGGAATCTTGAAAAAACTCTCAGGAACAACCCTTTCTAGACATGACAAAGTTTATGGAATGGTTTACAATGATTCACCTCCTTATGATATTTTGAAAAATGATTTGATTGATTTTTCTTTGATGCAAGAGATGAAAAGGTTTGCTAGATTTTGGGATATTGTCTACAATAGTGGGAATTTCCAAAAAACTACAGCTCTACTTTTTGAAGATGGAAAAGTTTTCGAAAACTTCTTTGATTTAAGCAAATGGTTATACAAAAGAAGTGAATCAACTTATAAAATTTCCCTTGATAGAATGGCGGAATTTTTGTTTGAATATATGAGCGCAAAACATGATGAAGAGTTAATTGCAAACACGATTTTACAAGATGTAATGGGTGTTGGAGGAAGAAAAGTACCGCCATTTCTGAAAAAAATCATTCCTCAAAATTATGATTTTGCACAAAAAGATGTTTCAAAAGCAAATAAAAGACAACAATTAAGGACGGAATAGATGAAACTTTTAAGTAAATTTTCTATTATACTTTTACTAACAAATCTAAGTTATGCTTTAGATGTTGATAAACATTTAGAGCTATCTTATGTACAAACAAGTGGAAATACAAATACAACTATCTTTTCTTCAAAACTTCAAGGTACAGCAGCTCTCAGCAACACTGAAAGCATAAAAGCAAAAGGAAGTATTTTATATAGTGAAAATGATGAAAATACTTCTGCGAATAAATATAATATTGAATTAGATTACAATCACATGATAAATGAAAAACTATATTCATATATGGGAATAAATTATATAAAAGATGAGTTATCAGATTATGATTATAGACTAAATATTGGACCTGGACTAGGGTATAAACTAATTGAAGATGAAATTCAAACGGTCGATATTCAAGGTGGTTTGGATTATGCTTATGATAAATATAAAAGTGGAATAAAAGATAACTATTTGGCTGGAAGAACAGAATTAAATTATAAATATAAGTTTTCTCCTAATTTAGATTTTAAACAAATGCTTAGTTATTTGGCTTCTTTTGAAGATGCAAATAAATACTTTGTTGTGAGTGATTCTGCTTTTGAAGTTAATATGACAAAAAACCTATCTTTGGGTGTTAGTTACAATATGGATTACACAAATCAAACTGAAAAAGAGAAACTGGATAAGAAGTTTTTGACTTCTTTGATTGTGGATTTTTAAGTAGTTTAAGTAAAGATAATCCCATGAACTACAATAAAATTATCTTTACTTTACTAATACTTTATATCCTAGCAGATATTATTAAGAGTTACTTTTTTTAAATAGTTTTGAGAAAATTGGCTCTATTCTTGGCACTATTTTCACAGTTATATATCCAACAATTCCCCCAATTATTATCTCACTTAAAAATCCTCCAAGAGGAATAGCTTTTATTATTTCATCAAAGTTATGTAACATATGAGTTTCATGTACGATTATTCCACCACCAACGGCTAACATAGCAATGGTTCCCACTATTCCAATAGTTTTTATGATATATGGCATTGCATTTACAAATCCAGTTCCAATACTCTTTAAAACTTCACTCTTTTTTTCTTGCAGATAAAAACCTATATCATCAAGTTTGATGATTAAAGCCACAATTCCATAAACAAAAACTGTTGTTAAAATTCCCACAAGTGAAAGAACTGATAATTTAGTTATAAATTCTGTATTTTCAATTAAACTAAGGCTTATAACAATAATCTCAAAAGATAAAATAAAGTCTGTTTTTATTGCACCTTTTACTTTATCATCTTCAAGTTTTTCTGTTGAAAGCTCTTTTATTGTCTCTTTTTCATCTACAACTTCATGATGAGCCCCAAGTTTTTCTAAGACACTTTCAACTCCCTCGAAAGCTAGATAAATTCCCCCTAAAATCAAAATGGGAGAGATTAGCCAAGGAGCTAATGAACTCATTAGTAAAACAACAGGAATGATAATAAATTTATTTTTTAAACTTCCCTTTGCAATTTTATAAACTATTGGAAGTTCCCTTGCTGCTGCTTTTCTTTTTGCTTCAAGGATTGCTTGATATCTGATATTTTCTAACTCTTCTAAAATCTTTTTTTGTGATTCTTTGTCTAATTTCTCAATATTGTGTTTAAATTCATCGACAGTTTTTGCTTTATTTAATTCATTTTTTAAAATATCTGAAGTTGTTTCGTTTGTAAAATTTGCAATTGCAGCTAAATCATCCACAACCAAACCAGTTGATTTTATACTTGCAAGTTTTGTATAAGTCGCAATATCATCAAAAAGTAATCCTATATCATCAAGGGAAGTTGCCATTGTTTTTGTTGCAGTTGCTACAGTTTTTCCAGCAAGTGAGCTAATATCATCTGTTAATAAAGATAAATATCCTAAAAATCCTGCCATTATATATTCCTCAATAAATTTTTTTTTGTTATTTTATCATAAATAAAAATTGTAAAATTTTTACTTTAGTTTATAATCTGATAGTTTTACAAACTTAAATCCTTTTTGTTTTAGTTTTGTGATAGCATTTATAGTTCCTTGAGCTGTGTCAGATGTCGGATGATTCATATGAATAATCACTATTTCTCCCTTTTTTGCTTTTAAAAATGCCTCTTCAACTTTTTTTGCAGAAAAAGTAGCTCCAGCATCTCCTAAAATAGAAAACCCAATTACTTGATGATTTAGTTTATTTGCAACATTTACCGCAACTTCATCATAATAAGCAGTTCCTGAACGGAAATATTTTGGTCTTTTATGAGTGATTTGTTCAATTTTTCTTGCATTTAATTCTATTTCATCAACTAATTCTTCAACATTTTTTGAACCATCTAATCCATAAATAGCTTTTCCATTTACAGATGCTGGTTTATGTTCAAGTCCATGATTTGCTATTTCAAACAAAGGATTTGAAGCTAAAGTTTTAAAACTATTTAAATTTTTATCTATCCATCTAGCATTTATAAACAGAGTTGCTGGAACTTTTTCTTGTTTTAAAAAATTGACTAATTTCTCATCGTAACCCATTCCAAGAGGACTTCCACAAGCATCCATTGTAAGAACAACTACTTTTTCATTTGTATCAAGTTTTGTTTTTACGCCAGTTACATTTTCTCCCCATTGTTTTGGAGTTTGATTTTCAAAAGCCTTTGCAATATTTTTTCTAAATGATTCATACTCTTTTTTAGAACTACTTTGTTGCTCTCCAAAATAGTTATCACTCGCTGTTTTTGCACAAGCTGTAAAACTAAGAGTAAAAAGTAAAGAGAAGATAATTGATTGCTTCATGGATTTTCCTAATAACAAAATAGATATAATAAATAATACTATATAGAAATTTTAAAAAGAAGTTGTTTAATGGAAGAAAAAAATAGAGTTTTTGATGTAATTGTAATTGGTGGAGGAGCTGCTGGAATAATGGCAAGTATAAGTGCAGCAAAAGAGAATAAAAGTGTTTTATTACTTGAAAAATTACCAAAAATTGCAGCAAAACTAAAAGCTACAGGTGGAGGAAAATGTAATCTTACAAATACTTTATCAAGTGATGAATTTATGGCAAAGTTTGGTAAAAATGGCAGATTTCTAAGTTATGCAATAGAGGCTTTTAATGCCAAAGATTTAAGGGATTTTTTCGCTAACATCGGAGTAGAAACAATTGCCCGAGATGGTTTTAGAGTATTTCCACTTGAGCATAGTTCAAGCATTATTTTAAAAGCTTTAGATGATGAGTTGGAAAAACAAGGCGTAATCGTAGTGTGTAATGTAAATATAAATGAGATTAAAAAAGATGAAATATTCACAATTTCTAGTGAAGAAAAAACTTATCAAGCAACGAATATCATCATAGCAACTGGAGGTTTAGGTTATCCAACACTTGGTGCAACTGGCGATGGATATGATTTTGCCAAAAGTTTTGGACATGAAATAACTTCTTTACATCCAGCGATGATGCCATTATTTACAAAAGAAAAAAACTTCGCTTCTTGTAAGGCTGATACCATTGCAAAAGCTATTTTAAAAGTTGATATTCCAAAATACAAAAATCTGAAATTAACAGGAGATTTGATTTTCACAAAAGAGGGAATTAGAGGACCTGTAGTTTTAGATTTTGCCAGAGAATTAACTCCGATTTTAGCTAAACATAACGAAGTTCCATTATTGATTAGTTTCCTAAAAGGAAAAAATGAAGAGCAAATTTACACTCACATAAAAAATGAAATAACAAAAAATCCAACAAATACGGTTTTACAAAATCTTGAAACACTTTTAGCTTCAAGTATAGCAAATGAAATTTGTAATATTTGCCAAATAAATCCCGAAGAAAAATTCAAAAATATAGATGGAATAAAAAGAGAAAAACTAATCAAAACTCTAGCTTGGACACCACTAACTGTTATTGGACATGAAGGGTTTAAAAATGCCATGATAACAAGAGGTGGAGTTGAACTAAAAGAGATAGATTCAAAAACTATGCAAAGTAGATTAATAGATGGTTTATATTTTTGTGGAGAAGTTGTAAATATAGATGGACCATGTGGCGGATATAATCTTCAATGGTCTTTTTCTAGTGGATATTTGGCTGGGAAAACAGCTAGTTTATAAAATATTTTAGAAATTATGAATAGTTATTCATACAATGGCTATAATTAGAAAAAGCTATCAAAAGAGAGGTTTTATTTTGAATGATATTAAAATTAAAAATTATCAAATCTTTTTCTTTGTTTTTCTCTTCTTTTCGAGTTCAACTCTTTTTGCTTTAGATAAGTTAGAGTCTATTCCTTTTGTTTTAACTCAAGATGAAAAAAAGTGGATAGAAATACATCCTATAATAAAAGTAGGTGTTGATAAAGATTACGCTCCTTATGAATGGCTTGAAAATGATGAATATAAGGGTGTAGCTATTGATTATATGAAACGAATTGAAAAAATTGTTGGAATAGAATTTCAGATAGTTAAAAATAAATCTTGGAATGAAATCATAGAAATGGCCAAAAATGGCGAAATTGATATGATTACAAGTATTGTACAAACTCCTGCGAGATCAAAATATCTTGATTTTACAGAATTCTATAGAAAGAGCCCAGTAATTATAATTGATAGAGGAAATAATGGTTTTGTTGGGGGATTAAAATATCTAAATAATAAAAAAGTCTCTGTTGAAAAAAATTATTTTATGGAAGAAATTTTAAGAAAAAATTATCCAAATATAAAACTTCAAGTTGTTGATAGTACAAAAAAAGCTTTAGAATTAGCAAACTCGGCAGAAGTTGATGCTTATGTTGGAGATTTAGGACTTTCTGATTATGCAATCAAAAAAAATAACTTTTCAAATCTTCGTTTTTCAGGTCAAACTGAATATTTTAGTAATCAAGGTTTTGCAGTTACAAAAGATAATGCTGAACTTTTGACTATTTTAAATAAAGCTGTAAAATCTTTACCAGCAGATGAAACAGAAAATATGTTTAATTATTGGCTAAATGTGGAACGGGGAGTAAATATAAAAACAATAGTGATTTATGCTATTGGCACACTATTTATTTTATTGATTATAATTTATTGGGTTTATAGATTAAGAAGTGAAATTGCACAACGTAAAATTATAGAAAATAAATTAAAAGAGAGTGAATCACATTATCGACAATTAACTGAAGATGTAAATGATGTAATTTGGAAAGTAAATACTAATTTTTTAATTACTTATATAAGTCCAGCAGATGAACGATTTAGAGGATACAAAGCAAGTGAAGTTATAGGAAATAGTGTTTTTGAATTATTCACAGATGAAAGTGTTCTTCTTCTTAAAGAAAAAATAAAAGAAAGATTGGAATTATCTTCAAAAGGCAATTTATTGCCTCCTTTGATAATAGAAATTCAACATAAATGTAAAGATGGAACTATAATCTGGGGAGAAATATTGTCAAAACAAGAACTTGATGCCAGAGGAAATATCATTGGTTATCACGGAATTACAAGGGAAATCACAAAACGGAGGGAACTGCAAGAAAAAATAGAGCAATTAGCATATTGTGATACCCTTACAAAATTGCCAAATCGTCGTTCTTTGGATGATAAAATGAGTTTTATAATGTCTAAAAGTGAACGAAGTCAGAAATATTGTGCATTAGTTTTTCTTGATTTGGATAATTTTAAACCATTAAATGATACTTATGGACATAATGTTGGAGACTTGTTGTTGATTGAAGTTGCTAACAGATTAAAAAATAATATTAGAAAACTTGATGCAGTTGCAAGAATTGGTGGAGATGAGTTTGTAATAATTCTTGATGAATTTGATGAAGATAAAGATAAATCAAAAGAAAATATTTTTAAAGTAGTTGAAAAAATAAGATTAAATCTAGCCAAAGCATATAAGTTTAATATTGTAAATGAAAATAATGAAAATATAGATATTGAGCATTATTGTACAGCTAGTATTGGTATTTGTATGTTTAAAGGAGAACAAGAGAGTTCAATAAATATTTTTAAATGTGCAGATTCAGCTATGTATGAAGCAAAAGAGTTAGGAAGAAATACTATTAAATTTAATGAAAGTATTATTCATAATTGATATTTGAAGTTAGTTTTGTTTTTTATGATGCAAAAAAATAACATTCTTGTTCTAAAAACATATAAGAATTACATAAATTTATATTACTATAAAAGCTAAACCATTATAATTGACAAAATTTCAAGGAGATAAAATGAAAAAAATTATATTTTTTATTTTTATAACAATCTATGCAAATGCCCATTTTTTAACATTTATGTCAAATACAGACAATGTATCAAATCCAAAACAAACAAAAGTTGATTTAGATATATCTTTTATTCATCCTTTCGAACAAAGTGGTATGAATATGGAAAAACCAGAAGTTTTTGTAAATTCTAAAAATAACAAATTAAATCTAACACAAACTACAAAACTAGAACACAAAGCTTGGAGTAGTTCTTATGATATAAAAACTCCAGGAGTTTATAAGTTTTTTGTACAACCACAACCATATTTTGAACCAGCAGAAGAAAAATTTATCTCTCATGTTCCAAAATTGATTATTAGCTCTTTTGGGCTTGAAGATGGTTGGGATGAACCTTTAGGTTTAAAATATGAGATTATTCCTATGGTAAAACCATTTGCACTTTATGCAGGAAACTTATTTCAAGGAAAGGTTTTACACGATGGAAAACCAGCAGCTAATACAGAAGTTGAAGTAGAACTTTATAATGAATTTGGTTTAAAAGCTCCAAGTGATGCCCACATAACACAAGTTGTAAAAACAGATGATAACGGTGTTTTTTCATTTGTAATGAATCACAAAGGTTGGTGGGGATTTGCAGCACTTATAGAAGAGGGTGAATTAAAACATAGTGATGGAAAAATGTACAAGATCGAAAATGGTGCTTTAATTTGGGTAAAGGCGTACTAATATGCATATAGCTGATGGTGTTTTAACTCCTGAAATTACAGCTGTTATAACAGCTGTTTCAGCTCTTGCTTTTTATAAAGCAATTAAAACGATAAAAGAGGATGAAATACCATTAACTGCCGTTGCTAGTGCTATGTTTTTTATAGCTTCATTTATTCATGTTCCTTTTGGAGTTACTCAAATACATCTTATACTTTTGGGTGTAATTGGGATATTTTTAGGATTTAGTAGTTTTATTGCTATTTTAATTGCTTTGATTTTACAAGCTTTACTTTTGGGTTATGGTGGCGTTGTTTCTATTGGGGTTAATCTTTTTATTATGGCAGCACCAGCTGTGATTGTTTATTATATAAATAAAACAGAAATATTTCTAAAAATAAATGAAAAAATCAGATTTTTTTTAATAGGCTTTTTAGGGGCGTTTTTTGCAACTTTGTTTTTAGTAGCTATTTTATATTTCTCAAAAGAGCAGTATGAATGGGCGGCTTATAGTATATTTGGAGTTAATATATTTACTATGATAATAGAAGGTTTTGTAAGTATGTTTTTACTTATGTTTATCAAAAAAACATATCCAAAGATATTGGAGAATAAATGAGATATTTTTTATTATTAGCACTGTTTATTAGTTCTTTATTTGCTCACAAAATAAATCTATTTGTGACAAATGAAGAAAATGGCGTAAATATCTACTCATATTTTGCAAGTGGAAAACCTTGTATAAACTGCAAATTGATTATAAAAAATGGTGAAAATATAGTTTTAGAAGATAAACTAGATGCCAATGGAAAATATCTTTATAGTTCAAAATATAAGGATATTCAAGTTACAATAGACGCATCAGGTGGACATATTGCAAAACAAGATATTGTAGTTGAAAATATAAAAAATGAATCACTACAAACTCACCTAAAAGAAGAAAAAAATGATGAACATATAAAAATTTTAATTTCATTGGTTTTGATTGTGGTGATTTTTTATGTGTTAAAAATAGTAAAAAGGAAAAAACAATAATTGAATAACGAAGCTATAAAACTTATCGTTTCATTACTTTTTTCTTTTTTTGTAGCATTTAGCTCTTTGGAGTATTTTTATATATTGCCTATATTATTGGTTTTATTTTATGAGCAAAAAAACTTAATAAAGATATTTAAAAAACTATTCTTATTAAATCTCTTTATTGTAACTTTGGTTTTATTTGTAGCTTTTCAAGACCACAAAATGGCGATTGAATTGTTTTTGCGAACAAATCTAATTTTGCTTTTTAATATCACAATTTTTTACAAATCAAAGGGTTATGATATTGTAAGAGGATTTAATACTCTAAAAGTAAGTCCAAAATTTATCTCTATTTTTTATTTTACGATTTGTTTGATAGAGTATTTACTGAAAGAGTTTAAAAATATCAAAAATAGTCTAAAATCACGAGGTTTTCAAGCCCAAACTTCTATGTTTGTTTATCAAACCTTTGGTAATATCTTTGCTATGATGTTTATAAAAGCCATAAAAAAATCAGAAGATATGAGACTTAGTATGATTGCAAGAGGTTTTAATTCACAAATATTTTTACTTGAAACAAACAAAATCTCTATAAAAGATATTTTAGTTCTATTTTTTGTGGGAATTATTATTTTAATAAAGGTTTATATATGAGTTGTTCCCTAAATCTAAGAGCCGTTTCATACAAAAATGAAGATAAAGAGATTTTCAACGACATATCTTTGAATTTAGGACATGAAGAAAAAATAGCAATTATAGGCTCAAATGGAAGCGGTAAAAGTACACTTCTAAAAATCATCGCAGGACTAATAAACCCAAGTTCAGGTTATATAGAAGTTTTCCACGAAAAAATGAATAACTTAAAAGATTTCTCAAAATATAGAAGTGATATAGGATATTTACCCCAAGATGTAACAAATCATTTTTTATGCCCAACGGTTATAGAAGATGTTGTTTTTTCTCTAAGAGCAAAAGGTGTTTCAAAAAATGAAGCTTTAATACAAGGTGAAGAGATTTTAAAAGAACTCAAAATAACCCACTTAAAAGATAGAGTAATTTTTGATTTAAGTGGAGGAGAACAAAAAATCGTAGCCCTTGCTGGATTACTAATCCTAAAACCAAAAATCCTACTTTTAGATGAACCCACAAATGCCCTAGATGAACAAAGTGAAAAACGAATAATAGAAATCCTAAACTCAATCAAAAAATCAATGATTATAGTATCTCACCATAGAAGTTTTATAGAAAGTTTAACTTCAACTGTTTATAAGCTGGATTTTGGGAGTTTGGGGAAATAACTATATAATTGATGTTTATAAATAGCATTAACTTAGAATAAAATAAAAAAGAGTGAAAGCTTAAAAAAATGATAAAAAAAGAGTAGATTAAATAACAAATTGCAATATTTTTAATAATAATTAAATTTTTTTGTTAAGATTAAAAAAATAAAAATCTAGCAATGGAGTTTATAAAATGGAAAATATTGTAGTGTATAATGAAGGGGAATTGGAGATAAAAGTTTCAATAAATAAAGAGACAATTTGGAACAAGTTGCAAAAGACGGAAAGAAAAGAAAAATTAACTTTTACAACCTCGATATGATAATTTCAATTGGATATAGAGTAAACTCTAAAAAAGCTACCAAATTCAGTCAATGGGCAACTTCTGTACTCAAAAACTATATTCAAAATGCTTATGTAATAAATGAACATAAGATAAATGACTTAAGATTATCTTCACTTGAAAATGATGTATCAACTATAAAATCTCATATAAAAAGCAATTCCCTAGAATTAAAACAAGGGATATTTTTTAATAATGAGATTTTTGATGCTTATATTTTTATATCAGATTTGATAATGGGCACAAGTTTTAAAAACTTGCCCATTCGTCATCATCTTTAGTATTTGAAGAGATTATTTTAGTATCACTTTTTGTATCTGAAGTTGTTTTTTTACCTAGCGCTTTTGCAGGAGTTGATTTATTTTCTAAAATCTTTGCTGTAACTTCATTTTTTCCTATAAACTCTTTTGCATTTGCATTTGAAACAACAAGTTTTGCAATAGTATCTGTTTGAACAGCAACTTCATAAGTTTGAGAAGCGATTATTGCATTTTGTTGAGTTTGTTGATCAAGCGCGCTAATTGCGTCATTTATCTGCTCAATTCCTGCAAGTTGTTCTTTACTTGAACCTTCAATACTTTTTATAAGTTCAATTGTTTGTGAAATATTTTCATTTAGCATTTTATAACCACTAATCATATCTTCTGATATTTTTTTACCTTGGTCTGCTTTTTTTGTAGCTGTTTCAACTAAGATTTTTATCTCTTTGGCAGCTTCTGCACTTCTTGAAGCAAGATTTCTCACTTCTGCTGCAACAACTGCAAATCCACGTCCAGCTTCACCAGCAGTTGCTGCTTCAACGGCTGCATTTAAACTCAATATATTTGTTTGGAATGCAATTTGGTCTATTACTGTAATTGCATCATTTATCGCATTTACTTCCCTATCTATTTCATTCATAGCATCTGTTGTTTGATTTGCTAATTTTTCACCTTTTGATGCTGAATCAGTTACGCTTGAAGCTAGTTGTGACATTTTAACGATGTTGTTTGTATTGTTTGAAATATTACTTGAAATCTCTTCCACAGCAGCTGCTGTTTCTTCTAAAGCAGCAGCTGCTTCATTTGAATTTCTATTTAAAGTATCTACATTTTTAAGTAAAATTGCACTACTTGCATCAAGTGTTAAACCATTTGATTTATTTTCAACTAACATATCATTTATAATATCTGCTAAGTTATTTAATCCAACAGTTACACCACTATTACAGCCTTTAATTCTATGTGTAAAATCAAGATTTGCATATCTTTCAAGGGCAAAACTTATATCATTGATATTTGTACAAACTCTTAATTGAAGGCTTAATAACATATCATTGATATGGTGTCTTAACTCTTCTAAACTTTGAGTTTCTGTTTTATTATCAAGTCTTTTGCTTAAAAAACCTTCTTTGATTGTTAAAACAATTCCATTTATTTCCCCTAAAAATTTATTATCAGAGTCAATTGCACTTTTTGTTTTAGATATATTTTGGTTCACGACTTTTGCCATAGTTCCAAATTCATCTTTATTAATATCATCCAACATTTCAACGCTTGTTGATTCTTTATTTAAATAACCAAAGAAACTCAATAATCCATTTTGGAAGTTACTAATTGAAGTTATTAACTGATTTGATAAAATAAGTGAAAAAGCAACAAAAAAGATAATTGCAATTATTGCAATTGCGATTAAAACACTATTCATTGTATTTACAGCATCTTTTTTCATTTCAAGAGCATTTGAATTTATATGTTGTAGTTGTTTTTCAAGGTCTAAGCCAATCTCTACCATCTGTTTTATAATAGCCAAGATTTCAGGACTCTCTTTTTCTATGCCATTTTTATAATCAGTTATTCTTTTTGATGAAAACTCATCAAAACTTTTAACATAATTTTTTGATTGATTTATGATTAAATCACTTAAATCAATATTTTCTTTTGCTGTTAATTTTGCTTTTAATTCTAAAACTGAATTATTTAGAGTATTAAAATCATCTCTAACTTTTTGAGCTTTTATTTCATCGGGACTTCGTAAAAACTGATAAACGGATATTCGTCCTTTTAAGACTTGTTGAATGAATAAATCAGTTTGTACAGCCGCATTTGTTCTTTGTTCTGCAACATTGTTGAAATAAGTAAATATCAAAGATGATATTAAAACTATAGCTATAAAAGCAGTCGGTAAAAGCATAAGCTTTTTTTTCGTAGAGATGTTATTTAGCAAATTTAATCCTTTTTAAAGAAAATGATAATGAATATTACTAACATTAAACAAAACTTAAGCTTAAGTAAAATAATTTTATACTTAAAAAAATTAATAAGAATTTAAGGTATTTATTAGAAATTTTTATAAAATAAATATAAGAAATAATTAAGATAAAATAAAATAAATGTGGATTATAAGCTTACATATTAGTTAAGTTAAAAAGACTAGAAAAAAAATTGCTAGATTTTATGAATGCATTTATTTAGAATAAAAACGATGTTTTAATTCAAAGATTTTTTAGAATCTCTATTTGATTATCTTTTGTGTAATTAAATTTAAACTCTGATTCTTTTAAGTAGTAAAAAAAATTATTTTCATCTACTCCTTTGTATTTTTTAAGATTATTTTCCAAAAATTTCCAGAATTGATTTAGTTTTGTTTGATGAGAGTTTAAAGAATGGATTTTATTCCAGTTTAGATATTGAATAAAGCCATCTTCAATATCAAAGGCTCTTTTGCCAATTTTTGGCATTAAAAGTGTATATACTTTTTCATTTGAATAAAATCCCATAATATTTATAGCTTCACTTAAAGATTTTTTCTTTTTCTTTTTTTCTCGCTCTTTTATATAATAAAACTCTTCATATTCGTTGTAATCATGAATTGAATTATTGTATTCATTTTCTAAAAATAGGGATATTTTTTTTCTAAATATATCAAACCTGTCTTTTACAGTTTTGTAGTTTAGTTCTAACTCTTTTGAAACTTCAAGGGCATTTTTATTTTCACAAAATTGAATGATTATTAAATCATCTTTTTGAAGTTTTTTTAAAGAATACTTTTTTGCACAAGTTTTACATTTGATGTAATCATTAGCTAAAGTATAAAAAGTAGTGTTGTTGCAGTTTTGACAAATCATAGGGTATTTTATCATCTTATAAGTTAAAGGAGTAATAATTGCATATAAAGATAATTAAGAGAGTATACTCTACACTAAACTAACAAAAGGCATATAATGAAAATTGCAATTCCAGTAAAAGACGAAAATTTAACATTCTTTAGTAATGCAGGACATACTCCAAAATTCGCAATTTATGATTTAACAGGTTCAGGAATGTTCAGATCATTTAAATTAGACTCAGTAATAACAAATCCAAGAACTGACATAGACCACGACCATGCAGAGGAAGACCATGCTTGTGACCATGGACATGATGATGAAGAACATATCGCAGAACATAACAAAATGGGTATGGCTTTGAGTGAATGTAGTTATATCGTAGTTAAAAAAGCTTGTAAGAACACTGCAAATTCATTTACTTCACAAGGTATAAAACTTGTTAAATACAATGGTGAAGCACTAGATGTAAATACAATTTTAAAAGAAACATCAGCTTCATTTAAATAAATCTTGTTCTAAAAACACCTAACTGCAAATTAAAATTATACGACCTTTAGACTTTTTGGGTTAAACTATTTAAAATGAATAAACATTCACAAAAATAGTTTAAAACAAAAGGAAATAATATGTGTAAAGATTGCGGTTGCGTAATAGCAGGACAAGAAAATCACCATCATCATCACGATGACCATGAACATGGAATTGTTCATGACCACGACCATCCACATGACAATACAACTTGGAGTACAACACACCAAGCAGCTCATGAAACACTTCATCATAACCCACAATTAAACGATGCAAAAACAATCTCTGTAATCAAAAAAATCTTAGACAAAAATGACCATGAAGCTTCACACAATAGAGCTCATTTTGACCAACACAAAGTTTTAGGAATAAATCTTATGTCAAGTCCTGGAAGTGGGAAAACTACACTTTTAGAAAACTTAGTTGATATGGTAGATTTTAAATTTGCAGTTGTTGAGGGTGACTTAGAAACTTCAAGGGATGCTGATAGATTAAAAGCCAAAGGAATAAATGCAGTTCAAATACAAACAGGAAGTGCATGTCACTTAGATGCATTTATGGTTCATAAAGGCTTACATGATATAAAACTTGCTGATATTGATGTTTGTTTTGTTGAAAATGTAGGAAATCTTGTATGTCCAGCATCTTATGATGTGGGAACACACTTAAATATTGTTTTAGTGTCAGTTCCTGAGGGTGAAGATAAAATTGCTAAATATCCAGTTATGTTTAGATGTGCTGATTTAATCCTTATTACAAAAACAGATTTACTTCCTTATTTTGAATATGATATTGAAAAAGAGAAGATGGAAGCTAGAAAACTAAAACCAAATGTGGATATTTTAGAAGTAAATATCAAAGATAAACAATCACTTCAAAATGTAATTGATTGGATTAATTTCAAAAGAAAGATGAGATAGAAAATATGTGTTTATCAATACCCTCAAAAATAAAAAGTATAGACCTTGAAATGAACACTTGTATAGTTGATACAATGGGAGTTGAAAGAGGTGCTAGTTTGGATTTAATTGACCAAGATGTGGTTGTTGGAGATTATGTTTTAATTCATATTGGATTTGCTATGAATAAGATTGACGAAGAGGATGCTTTGGAGTCTTTAAAAGTCTATGCTGAGATAATAGAAAAGATGGAAGAACAAGATAGATTAGAAGCTATTTCTGAATCTGATAATTGCCCAAATAGATAATATCATGGAAAAAGAACTACAACTAAAAGATTTATATGATGGTTTTAGAGATGCTAAAACTATAAAAGCATTTAAACAAATCATTGATGAAGACTTAAAAGATTATGATGGAATTATAAATGTCATGGAAGTGTGCGGTGGACATACACATACTATTATGAAGTATGGAATCCCACAACTAATAAATAAAAAAATAAACTTCATCCATGGACCGGGTTGTCCTGTTTGTGTAATGCCAAAAGAGAGAATTGATAGTGCTTATGCTTTGAGTTTACAAGAGAATGTAATACTCGTAACTTTAGGGGATATGATAAAAGTTCCAGGAAGTAATGGAAGTTTACAAAATGCAAGAAGCCAAGGAGCAGATGTAAGATTTGTTTATTCTCCAATGGAGTGTATAAAAATAGCAAATGAAAATCCAAATAAAACAGTAGTCTTTTTTGCAATAGGATTTGAAACTACTACTCCCATGACTTGTGCATTACTAGAGCAAGTGATAAAACAAGATATAAAAAACATCTTATTTCATATAAATCATATTACAGTTCCAGAAGTTATGCAAGTGTTAGTTCAAGACGAAAACTGCAAAATAGATGCTTTTTTAGGACCATCACATGTAAGTGTTATAAGTGGAAGCAAAATTTATGAAGAATTCCCAAGAGATTATAATAAACCAGTAGTTGTGAGTGGATTTGAACCAGTAGATGTTATGCAATCCCTTTCAATGATAGTAAAACAATTCAAAGAAAAAAGAGCTGATTTAGAAGTAGAGTACAAACGACTTGTTTCATATGAAGGAAATCTAAAAGCTCAAGAGTTAATAAACAAATACTTCAAAAAAGTTCCTTTTAAATTTAGAGGAATTGGTGTTGTAGAAGATAGTGGTTATGAACTAAAAGATGAATTTGATAACTACAATGCAAAAATAGTATATAAAGAGATACTTCCAACACGTGAAGTAAAAGACAATAAAGCATGTAAATGCCCAGAAATTTTAAAAGGAGTTGCAAAACCACACGACTGTAAAATCTTTGGAACATTGTGTACTCCAACAAATCCAATAGGTTCTTGTATGGTAAGTAGCGAGGGTGCTTGTAGTGCTTATTATAAGTATGGGAATTTACTATAAAGAGATAACATGGATATAGAACAAATAAAACAAAGAATACAAAAATTTTCAGATGATAGAAACTGGGAAAGTTTTCACAATCCTAAAAATCTAGTTATGGCACTAAATGGAGAAGTGGGAGAGTTAAATGAAATATTTCAATGGCTAAATTTTGAAGAGTCTTTGAATCTTCCAGAAGATGTATTAGAGCATACAAAAGAAGAGGTAGCTGATATTGCTATATATCTTCTACGAATCTGTATGAAACTAGATATAAACCTTGAAGAAGCTATTTTAAATAAGATGATAAAAAATGAAAAAAAATATCCAGTTGAAACATCTCAAGGTGGAAGTAAAAAGTATAGTAAAAGTAGGGAAGATAAATAAATGACAAAAACAATAACACTAGCACATGGAAATGGTGGAGCAGAAAACAATGAGTTAATAAAAGAGGTTTTTTATGAAGCTTTTAAAAATGAGATTTTAGAAAAAAGTGAAGATGCAGCAGTTATTCAAAATGGAACATTAGCTTTTAGTACAGATTCATTTACAGTTTCGCCTCTTTTTTTTAATGGAGCAAATATTGGAAAACTTGCTGTTTGTGGAACTTGTAATGACTTAGCCATGATGGGTGCAAAGCCAAAATATCTTACTTGTTCAGTTATCATTGAAGAAGGTTTTGAAGTAGAGCAACTTCATAGAATCGTGGCTTCTATGAAAGAAGAACTTGCTATTAATGAAGCAATTATTGTAAGTGGTGATACAAAAGTAGTGCCACGTGGTGCTGTTGATAAAATTTTCATAAATACTACTGGAATTGGAGAAATCTTATATAAAGGTATTAGTTCAAACAATATCACACAAAATGACCTAATTTTAGTAAATAGAGACATTGGAGCTCATGGAGCTACTATTTTTGCAGCAAGAGAGGGTATGGATATGAACTCAAATCTAAAAAGTGACTGTGCTTCATTATATCTACAAGTTAAAGCTTTGATTGATTCAGGTGTAAAAATAACAGCTTTAAGAGATGCTACAAGAGGTGGAGTTAGTGCTGTTTTAAACGAATGGGCAAAACAATCAAATGTATGTATAGAAGTAGATGAAGAAAAAATTCCAGTATGTGATGAGGTTAAAGGAATTTGTGAGATGTTAGGATTTGAAGCTACAAATCTTGCAAATGAGGGAACTTTTGTCCTTGCTATTGATAAAAATGACGCTGCAAAAGCTATCGAAGTTTTACACACATTTTCACAAGCTTCAAATGCTTGTATTATTGGAACTGTAACTCAACAATATCCACAAAAAGTAGTTTTAAACTCTGCATGGGGTACAAAAAGATTTTTAGATACACCAACTGGTGAACTTCTTCCAAGGATTTGCTAATGCACGAATATTCGGTAGTACAATCATTATTAGAAAGTTGTGAAGAACACGCAAGAGTAAATGAAGCTTCTAAAGTTACAAAAGTAGTAATTAAAATTGGAGTTTTAAGTGGTGTTGAGCCTGATTTACTTCAAACTGCTTTTGATACTTTTAAAGAACAAACAGTCTGCCATGACGCAGTTTTTATAATAAATCATCAAAAAATAGTCATTGAATGTTTTGATTGTAGTACAACTTCAACTTTGGAAAAACATGAATTTTCATGTCCAAAATGCCAGAGTGTAAATATCAAAGTAATTGATGGTGAAGATATGTATTTAATGAGTTTAGAGTTAGAATAAAAGTTATTTATTAAAAAATAGAGATAGAAGTATTCCTTTTCCCACAAAGTTATGATATTATATTTCCAGTAGGGGCTATATTCAAAGGCTTTAAAATGAAAAAAATAACTTTAGAAAGAGTACTTTATAAAAATTATTTAAAAACATCTCTCATTTCCATATTTTTGATAGAGTTGTTTTTGGTATTTTTTTATTTTATTATAAATAAAAACATGATTGATAAAAGTGCAAATTTTTTATTAAATGATGTAGAAAACTCAATTTCTTTAATTGTAGAAAATCACTCACTAACAATAACTGAAGAATCGTCAGATTATTCAACTAATCACTTCACTCAAATGAAACTTCCTTATGATGGTAAAATTCTTATTATTGATAATTCTGGAAAGATATTATTTGTTGATAAAGAGATTCAAAATATATTAAATTTGCAAGAAAATAAAATAAACATTTTAAATCATCAAGATTTAAAAATTGTAAATTATTTCAAGGAAATTATAAAAGAAAAAAATCTTAATAAAATAGTAATAAATAAGAAAAATTATCTTCTATTTTCTATCAAAGTAGTAAAGAACTCAACCTATGTGGTTGCTTTTATTTCTGAAGATAATATTTTAGAAGGAATCCAGAGTCTTGGAAAATATTATGAAAAATTAGCATACATTATGGTGTTTGCGGTATTAGTTTTTTATATAATATTCTTTTTTTATTTATCATTTAAAGCAAAAGAATTTGTTGACAGAATTAATCAGCCTTTATTAAAAATTATAGAATTTACAAAAAACTTGGGAATGAAAAAAGATATAAAAAATCTCGAATCTTGTGGTGTTTTTGAGATTGATAGATTAAGCTATAATTTTAATAATATGATTGTTGAATTGGATAGAAGAACAAATAAATTAATTTTAGAAGAGACAAAAAGAATATATCAAGAAAGATTAGCAAATACAGATCCATTAACAGGCGCATATAATAGAAGATATTTAAATGAATTTTCATTTGAGTATCTAAAAATTGTAAAAAGAGAGAATAAAGAATTATCTTTATTATTGTTAGATTTAGATGATTTTAAAATCATAAATGATACTTTTGGACATGAAATTGGTGATATTGTAATAAAAGAGTTGGTAAAAATATCAAAGCTAAGTATAAGAGAAAGTGATTTGGTTGTTAGATTTGGTGGCGATGAATTTATAATTTTATTACCAAATACAAATATTTTGAGTGCGAAATTAGTTGCGAATAAAATAATCAATAAAGTGAATGAATATAATAAAGATAAAGAGTATAATTTCTCAATAAGCATTGGAACATCTTACTATCAAGCAGGAGATAATAGCATTGATGATTTAATTGCAAGAGCTGATGAGTCTTTATATGAGGCAAAAAGAGTAGGTAAAAATCGTGTTGTTTGAAAAAATAAAAGGTATTCATTTATTGATTGTTAACCAATTTTTATTAAAATAATAATATATACAAATAGGAATTATAAGATGTTATTAATGAAATTAGAGTCAAAAGAGAAGTTTTCTTTTTTACAATTAGCTCACTACCTTGCAAGAATAGACAATAAATATGGACAAAAAGAAGAAGAGATTATTTTAGAATATTGTACGGAAATGGGAATAGAGAATTTGGATTCTTTTGATTTTGATAATTTTAGTTTAGATAAAATACTAAATGATTTCAAATCAGAATCAAGTAAACGAATAGTAATTTTAGAGTTAATGATTTTAATTCATATTGATCACTCTTTTAACTTAAATGAAAAAAAGTTAATACAAAAAATATCAGAGAGTTTTGGTATAGATATTGATGATGTAAATGATTATTCACAATGGGGGAAATCAGTTGCTATGTTATATGAAGTTGCAAAAATTTTTGTAAATGAAAAGAAAATATAAAAATAGGCATAATTTAAATTCTAATAGTAGGAATTTTTAGATAAAATGTATACATGGAAATAATAGAAACACTAAATACTAAAATTGATAAGTTAATTCACGACTATGATAAATTAAGATTAGAAAATCAATCATTACAGCAAGAATTAGATTCTATGAAAAATGATAACGATGAACTAATACGAAATAATCAAGATATGTTTCTCCGAATAGATAGTACATTAACATTAATAAAGGCACGAAGTAGTGAATAAAGAAGTGACATTTCATATAAATAATATGGCATATACTATAACTATCGATGAAAATATATATTCAGAACTTTCAAAATATTTAGATTTAGAAAAAAACAATGATACTAAAGATTTATTGGTTGCCTATTTACGATTATCTCAAGAGCATCATGGTTTAAAAAAAGATATTGAAGAAATTACAAATAAACTTTCAAGGTTTTGAAAATTAAAAGTTTTTCTTTATTAGAAATGATATTTGCTATAGTTTTAATAGCTATTATTACCTCTTTTGCTATTCCAAAATTCACAAATTTAAATTATAATAAAAATATATCTACTTTAAAATCTCAATTAGCTTTAATCCAAAATGCAATAACAAATCAAAAAAGTAAAAATATTTTACTTTCAAATAATCAAGAATTAACTTCTTTAGATGAAGCTACTTTAAATAGTAGTGGAGAAAAACTTTTTTCGAAAGTAATAGATTTTTCAGTAATCTCAACAAATAACACAAAAAAAGAGTCTGGAATGTGGGCAAAAATATCAAATAATTCTTATACTTTTTATCTCTCAAGTGATAAAAATATTGACTTTTCCTTTGAAAATGAAAAGTTTTTATGTAAAAGTAGTGTTGAATTATGTAGTGAGATTAACTAATGTTTTATTATGAATTAGCCCTTTTAAAATCACCTCTAAATAATCTAACTTTTCAAAGTGAAGAAAAAATAGAAATAGGTTTTAAAGTAAAAGTAAAACTACAACAAAGAAAAAATTTAGATGAAGCAGTTGTAATAAAAGAAGTAGAAAAACCATCGTTTAAATGTACAAATATTTCAGAAGTTACGAATGAATATTTTGATGAAAAAATGCTTCAAATCGCCACTTTTGTATCTATGTATTATGTTTGTTCTTTAGGTGAAGCTTTGAGTGTTTATCACTGTTTTGATAAAAATATTATAAAAGTTTTAGATGAAGAAAAGTTTGATAGTAAAATAGTTTTATCACAAGAGCAAGAAAAAGCAAAAAGATTTTTAGACGAAAAAAAACAAGCACTTTTATTTGCAAACACAGGTGCTGGAAAAACTGAAGTTTATATAAAAATCATAGAAGAACATCTAAATCAAAATAAACAAGCAATTTTATTAATGCCTGAAATTTCCCTAACTCCTCAAATGGAAAAAAGACTTGAAAAGGTATTTGGAAAAAGTGTAGCTATTTGGCACTCAAAAATCACAAAAAAGAAAAAAGATGAGATTTTACAAGGTTTGCAAGAAGGAACTATAAAACTAATTGCAGGTGCAAGGTCTGCACTTTTTTTACCATATTCAGATTTGGGTGTAATTGTAGTTGATGAAGAACATGATGAGTCTTATAAAAGTGACTCAAAACCTAGATTTCATACAAAAGATTTAGCTATTTATATGGCTAAAAAGTTTGATATTCAACTTGTTTTAGGAAGTGCAACTGTAAGTGCAAGTTCATTTCATAAAATCCCATTTTTTAGACTTGAATCAACTTACCATGATACAAATAAATCATATAGTTTTGACGATAGTGAAGCAAATTTATCAGGTAAAGTCATAGATAAAATTGCAAAAACCATAAATAGTGGAAATCAAGTAATTGTATTTTTACCTACACGAGCAAATTTTAAATATCAAATTTGTACAACTTGTGGAAAATCAGTTGAGTGTCCTTATTGTTCAGTTTCTATGAGTTTACATAAAAATGATTTGGCTTTAAAATGCCACTATTGTGGATATGCTCAGCAAATTCCCGAAACCTGCCCATCTTGTCATAGTGGAATTATTCACAATTTACGAGTTGGAACTGCTCAAATTGAAGAGGAATTAAAAGAGTTATTCCCTCAAAAAGTAATAAAAAGATTCGACCGCGATCAAATAAAAACAAATACTCAATTAAAAACTGTTTTAAATGAGTTTAATAAAGGTGAAATTGATATTTTAGTTGGAACTCAAATGCTTTCAAAAGGGCATGATTATCATAATGTAAAACTAGCAGTCGTACTTGGAATTGATTCAGTTTTAAATATGAATTCATATAAAGCAAGAGAAAAAGCACTTTCATTACTTATTCAAATATCAGGAAGAAGCGGACGAAAAGGTGAGGGTGAAGTAATAATTCAAACAAAAAATGAAGAGTTTTTTAATCACTATCTCAATGATTCAAATTATAAAGAGTTTTTAGAGAGTGAATTAGAGTTTAGAAAAGAGCTTTATCCACCATTTTTGAAAATGGCAAAAATCACTTTTTCCCATACAAATGGACTTAAAATAAAAGATGAAATGGACTCTTATGTTCATGTCTTAAAAGCAAATAAAGATATTGAAGTTGTAGGATTTGGACAAAGCCCAATTTTTAAAATGGCAAATAAATATCGATATGAAATCCTTGTTCGTTCAACCAATATAAAAGCACTTTTAAATGCACTTCATAATATTCAAAGTCCAAATGTCTCAATAGATATGGATACTATTTACTAAATTAACCTAAAATTAGTCTTCTTTGTTGTAAAATAATCAAAAATTAATAGGAGAACTAATGGCTTATACAAAAGAAGAATTCAAACAATTAGTAGATGATATTCAATCACAATTATGGTACAAAAATCCAATCGGATTTGGTATTGCAAAAGTAGATAGAGGACAAATCAATAAAGATAAAATATTACAAGCAACTTTCCCTTTAATAAATTGGAATGAGAATTTTGGAAGTGCAGCAGTTTTATTAAATGCTTTAAAAGTAGCTGGTGAGAATGTAGATACTTCAAAATCAGAGTTAGTATGTAAAATCTCAGATGAGTTTTTAACTTCTTGTATTGAAGCTTTTAGACCATTTATCCCTGAAGCAAAAGGTGATGCGCATAAAAATGTTCAAGTAATTTCAACACTTGCTTCACTTCCAATTGATTCTGGATTAACTGCTGATGATTACAGAGTTGTATTTATTTTTGAAGATGTTGCACCTGAAAGTACAGAAGCTGTATATTTAAAACTTTATGCACTTTCAACTGGAAAAGCAGCTTTAAGAAGCTTAAATTTAACTGGTGCATTTGGAAAATTACACAACTGCGCTTGGGTTGGAAATCAACCAATCGAACTTGACTGGTTAAGAGCGAATGAAATCGTATTAAAACTTTCTGGAAAATACCCAACTATTGATATGGTTGATAAATTCCCAAGATTCTTACAACACATAATTCCTGCTGATAACACAAGAATTTTAGAAACTTCGAAAGTTAGAATGGGAGCACAATTAGCAGCTGGAACTACAGTTATGCCAGGAGCTGCTTATGTTAACTTTAATGCAGGAACTTTAGGTTCAGTTATGGTTGAGGGAAGAATTTCATCTTCAGCAGTTGTAGGAGCGGGATCTGATGTTGGTGGTGGAGCTTCAATTCTTGGAGTTCTTTCAGGAACTGATGGAGTTCCAGTTTCAATTGGAGAAAATACACTTTTAGGTGCAAATTCTTGTACAGGAACTGCTATTGGTGATGGTTGTATTTTAGATGCTGGTGTTACAATCTTACCAGGAACTAAAATCGCATTAACAGAAAAAGCAGTTGCTGCATTAAAAGAAATCAATCCAAATAAAGAGATTTCTACTGTTATGAAAGGTAGTGATTTCCAAGGAGTAAATGGAGTTCACTTTAGAGTTAACTCTTCAAATGGTCAAACAATTGCTATGAGAAGTACAAGAGAAGTTAAATTAAACGCTGATTTACATTAATTTTAGTTTTTATATAATTTAGAAAGGATAAGAAGTTTTTCTTCTTATCCTTTTTTTATTTTAACTCTAATCAACATATAACCACATATATCGTATAATCCCAACCTTAAACAAATACAAAACACACAATAAAAGAGAAACATGATAGAACTTTCAAATGTATCAAAAAGCTATGGACCAAATGAGCTTTTTAGTGAACTAAATTTAAGACTAAATTCTGGTAATAAAATAGGTTTAGTAGGACGAAATGGTAGTGGTAAATCTACTCTTTTCAAGTTGATTCTTAATGAAGAACAAGCAGATAGTGGTGATGTTATGATTCCGAGAAATTATAAAATTGGAGCATTAAAACAATATTTTGATTTTACTGAAAAAACTTTAATAGATGAAACAGCACTTGCCCTTGCAGAAGATGATAAATTTAGTCTTTACAAAGTTGAGAAAATATTATTTGGTCTTGGTTTTTCTCAAGAAGATTTAGAAAAAGAGCCAAAATCATTTTCAGGTGGTTTTCAAATTAGAATAAATCTTGCAAAATTACTATTAACTGAACCAAATATGTTACTTTTAGATGAGCCAACAAACTACTTAGATATTTTGTCTATTAGATGGTTAAAAGCATTTCTTAAAAATTTTGATGGTGAAGTAATACTTATCACACATGATAGGGATTTTATGGATAGTGTTTGTACTCATACAATGGGAATTATCAGAAGAAATGCTTATATGATTGCAGGTGGAACTGAAAAATTCTATGAGCAATTAGCAAGTAATGAAGAACACCATGAAAAACAAAAAATAGCTCAAGATAAAAAAATCAAAGAGCTTGAAGATTTTATTGCAAAAAATAAAGCTCGTGCTTCAACAGCTGCACTTGCCCAATCAAAAGTAAAAATTCTTGAAAAAATGGATGTTTTAGAAGATATTGGTTATGACTCAACTTTAAAATTTGATTTTAACTACAAAGAAACACCTGCAAAATTCTTAGTTGAAGTAAAAGATGTAAGTTTTGGATATACAAAAGATAATATTTTATTTAAAGATATTTCTTTTGCATTACAAAGAGGTGAAACATTAGGAATTATAGGAAAAAATGGTAAAGGTAAATCTACATTACTAAACGTAATTGCAAATGAACTAAAAGCTTTAAGTGGAACTATTGATTATCATGGAAGCACAGTTTTTGGACACTTTGGACAAACAAATATTTCTCATTTAAATCTAAATAGCACAATTATGGACGAAATCCATTCAACAAATACAAAATTACCAGAATCAGTAGTTAGAAGTATTTGTGGTTTGATGATGTTTTCAGGAGACAACGCTAAAAAGAAAATTACACTTCTTTCAGGGGGAGAAAAAAGTAGGGTAATGCTTGGAAAAATTATTGCAAAAGATGTAAACTTACTTTTCCTAGATGAGCCTACAAATCACCTTGATATGGACTCAATTGCAGCTTTAACAAAAGCTATTAAAGCTTTTGAAGGTTCAAGTATTATTGTAACTCACAGTGAAGAGTTATTAAGAGCAGTTTGTGATAGATTGATTGTATTTGCAAATGATGAAGCTACTTGTTTTGATGGAACTTATGATGAGTTTTTAGAAAAAATTGGTTGGGATGATGATGTTGTTGAAGTAAAAAAAGAAAAAAATGTTAAAGTAAATAAAAAAGAGAGTAAAAAATTAAGAGCTTTAATTGTTGCAGAAAAAAGCAAAGCAACATCACCACTTAAAAAAGAGGTTGAAAAACTAGAAGCTGAAATTTCAAAACTTGAAGAGTTACTTGACCATGACCAAAATGAGCTTACAATAGCTACAAATAAAGGCGATAATAATAAATCAATTGAGCTTTTAAAAAATATTAATAAATATGAAAAAGATATAGAAACAAAATTTTCAGCCCTTGAAATATCTCAAACTAAATTAGATGAGATGAATAAAGAGTTTGAAAAAAGAATGAATGAGGTTTAAGCTAATAATAGCTTAAAGCTCTTAGGCGTAAATAGTCTAAGAGTCTCACTCTTTTGAGATTTTAACTCATTTGAAAAGCCACTTTTACTAAATATTACAAAAATATCTACATTTAAATCTACAGCTTTACAATCTTCTTTTAGTTTATTTAACTCATTTTTCTTTAGTTTTGAATTGATATATTTACAATTTCCAGCAATGATTTTGCCAGATGTTGTTTTTGCAACTAAATTGATTTCTACTTTTTCATCCCAATATTTTCCAAATTGTTTAACAGCATCTTCTTCAAAAGAGTCTCTAAGGCATTCCATTGCTAACTCTTCAAAAATAAAGTTTCCAAATTCAGCCTGTTTATTTTCATAAAGTTCATAAAATTCTTTGTAGTTTTTCTCTTTTATCCCTTTATAAATTGGAGAAACAAAAGCAAACCAAAATCTTAAAAATGGAGTTGTAAAAAGAAGTTTTTTTGAAATTTTATCATCACCTCTTTTTTTTGCTAAGTGATGTTGTGAAGATTCAATCTCAATTATCCCTCTATCAACAAGTTTTTCAACGCATTTCATTCCTTCTTCAAAGCTTACAAAGGCTCTTTTGAAAGATGAGTTTGTTCTTCTATCACCTTGGGCAATTCCTGTTAAAATTGCATGGTCAACTTTATAACCACCACTAATTGTATTAATTTCATATCTAAGATTTGTATATTCATTTAAAATATGTTTTTCAATTAGTTCAACTAGAGGTTTTGTTGTATCAATTTTTATATTTAATCCACCAAATACTATAAAGTATTGAACGGCTATTTCCATATCTTGTATATTGTTTTCTTTACAAAAAATTCTAAATTGATTTTTTGTTGATTGATCTATTAAAATAATGGTAAATCCTTAATTTTTATTATATTTTTGCAAAAAACTGTTCAAAGAGTTTGCAAATTGTTGAGCATCTTTTTGACTAAAAGGAGCAGGGCCTTTTGTCATCTCTCCACTATCTCTTATGTCTTTCATAAGATTTCTAATTGCTAGATATTGTTTTATATTATCTTGCGTGTACATTGCCCCTCTATGGTCAATTGCATGGGCATCTTTTGCAATAGTTCTATCTGCAAGAGGAATATCAGCTGTAATTACCAAGTCATTTGTTTCTAACATTTCGACTATTTTATCATCAGCTTCATCGGCACCTTGATTTACTATTATATATTTTATATGATTAGAAGTGCCTATATTTATCTTTTTATTTGCAATTACGATTGTATCTATTTTTTGTTTTTCAATTGCTCTTAAAACTATAACTTTTAACAAATTTGGGAAAGCATCACCGTCTATAAAAAGTCTCATATTTTAAATAAATCTTTTGGGTCAATATGTGAAGAATCTTTTGTTGCTTGGAACATTAAAGTATTATTAACACGACCAACAACATATCCTTGTTTTATCCATTTTCCTACGACTAAAGTAGGAGAAATTTCATCTAAGTGAGAATAAATTGTATGTAAACCATTTTCATGTTGAATAATAACTACATTATCAAGCATTCCAGCATTTTTTTTCGCATAAACAACTTTTCCATTCAAAACAGAAATAACTTTTGCTTGATTTTCATCACTTTTTAAAACTATTGATTCATTAAATAGTTTGATCTTATAAACAGGATCATAATATGTTCCAAAGTTTTTAACTACTTTAAATGATTTTAAAGGAGCAATTGTTTTTTCTCCTTTATATTTTATTATTGAAACACCATCTGTTGATGAACCAATTTTTTTTACATCAAGATTTAAATTTTTTGCGAATCTTTGATTTCTTACATCAGATGTTTGAACTTCATCTTGTGGTGCTTCATCAACTACATCTTCTTTTATTGTATTATTATTAATATTTCTTTTTAGTGAGAGAAGAGCTTGTAGTTTTTTTCTTTTTTCATCTTCTTCAGCTGCTGCAATTGCTTCAGCTTTTTTTGTTTCTTCTTGTTTTAAAATATTTAATTCAGAAAGAAGATTTTTTAATGACTCTTGTTCTTTTGCAACTTTGTTTAACTCTTCTTGATAAGACTTATGTTGTTGTTCTAAACTAGAAAGGGAACTAGAATGTTTTTCTTTTAAGTTAGTTAATTTATCTTTTGTTTTTTGTCTATCATTGATATATGAAGAAATCTTTTCTATATCTTTTTGATTATTTTTTGTATTTGCAGATAAGGTACTATAATTTGTATTTAATTTTAGAACTTTATCTTTTGAGTATAGAGATAATAAAGTATAAATTTCACTATCAATTAATTCTTGTAAACTATCTTCAGATACCAATTTTACTGCAATTGAAATAGAAAATTCTTCAATAATAGTATCAACAATTTGTTCTTCACTAGTAGTTTTTTCTTTTATTAATTCAGTAGATTTAGATTTAAGTTCATCTAATTTACTTTTTGCTTCTTCTAAAAGTTTTTGATGTTCGTCAATATCTGAATTTATCTGTTTTATATCTTTTTCAATATTTGTTATATTTGTATTTTGACTTTCAATTTGCTCTGCTAAATCTTTAATTTTTAATGATGTACTCTCTTTTTTATCATCACTTGAAGTAAGTTTTTCTGTATTCGTTTGTATTTTTTTGTCAATATTCGAAGCAGCAAAAATTGTACTTATAAATACTATCAGTAAAAAAAATAGTTTAGTCATTAGTTATCTTATATTTTAGTAATACACCAAATATTGTAAATGTAGAGATACTAAATGACAATGAAAATATTTTTACTAATTCAGTAAATAAATTTATATCAATATCTACTATTTCGTGTAGTTCTATTGGAAATAACACAATCATATTATTAGAAACATAATATAAAAATGCAGCTGAAATTAAAAAAGATAATAATGAACTTAACAATGCGTAATTTAATATTGATGAAGCACTATATAAAATAGAAGCTCCATGTAGTCTTAAAATTGATATTTTAACACTATGTTCGTGAAACCATAGTTTTATTTGTTTTGCAATAATGATTATTGCAAAAATTGTAATAATAAAAAATAAAATAAAAGAAACACTATTTAATAAAAGTAAAAGTAAATAGATTTGATTGTGATTTTTATAAAAAACTTCAACTTTTCTTACATTTTTATTTTGTAGTAAAGTTTGTTTAATATCATCTAATTCACTAGTTGTTGGAAAAATTTCTAAATATATTTGATAAAAATTTGGAAGTTTTTGTTTTAATAATTCAACAGAAGTCTCTGATAAATTAGATTGTATACTTGAAATAATTTTATCATTTGGTAAATTTTGTATCTTTTCTACTTTTATACCAGCTAACTCTTTAATCGAATCTTTTTCTACAGGAGTAGTTGTAACTATAATTATAGAATAATCCCTTGAGATTTTAGATTTATAATTATCAACTACATTATCTATTAATAAAAATATAGAAAATGTAATTAACATTGAAAGTAAAGGAATTAAAAAAGCAAATAAATTCTTAAGAAACTTCATAAATAATTCCATCCTCAATAGATAATTGTCTGAATTTAATTCCTAAATTTTTAGGAACTCTATGTGTTACAACAACAATAGTAATTCCTAATTGTTCATTTGCACCTTTTAATAAGTTCCATACAACTTCAGCTGAAAAATCATCAAGATTACCCGTTGGTTCATCTGCTATTATTATTTTTGGATTATGTGCTAGCGCCCTTGCAACGGCAACTCTTTGTTGCTCTCCACCACTTAACTCATTTGGATAATAACCAGCTCTATGAGAAAGTCTTACATGAGCTAAGAGTTTATTTGCTTGATCCTTTGAAATTTCATCAGAATAACCATTGATTTTAAGAGGAATCATGATATTTTCTTCAATAGTATATTCATTTATAAGTTTATAGTCTTGAAAAATAATACCAATATCTTTTCTTAAAACTCTTAACTTTTTACCTCTTATTCCGAAAACTTCTTGATTGTCTATTTTTAAACTACCATGTTTTAAAGGAATGTCTCCATAAAATGATTTTAGAAGTGTTGATTTACCACTTCCAGAATTTCCACCTATAAAAATGAATTCTTTAGGTTTTATAGAAAAATTTCCTTTTTTTATGACATATTTATTATCATCATATGAAAGATAAATATTTTTTGCTTCAATCATTTACTTAAAATCTCTTTTAATTTCTCATGTGCATTTATATTTGAACTTGTAGGAAGTGGATTTCCTTGATAATAAGAAATATTTCCCTCATTTACATAAAGATATTTTGTAACAGGTCTATCGAAATTTCCCATAGTCAATTTAATTAATCCTGAGTTTTGAACATTCTCAATAGTATAAAGTTCTTCTACATGAATAAAATAGTTTTTCTCAATTAATGATTTTGTTGGAATATTTTTTAATGTATTATTAAAATCTATTTTAAAATTAAAAGAGAAATCAAAATTTAAATTAATATTTTCATCAATATCAGAAGCTTCTAAAACAACATCATAAATATTTTTACCTTGTTTTTTCCATCTATCTTCATATTTACTTGATACTGCTAAATCTTTATTTATATCAATTGTAATTTTTCCTTTTGGCAGATTCGTTAAAACTTCTGTACAAAAATCAAAATATTTTCTACTATCAGTTCTAAGTTCCAGAGTTCCACCAACTTTTAAAACTCTTAATGCTTCATTTACAAACTCATTTGAATAGATTCTTCTATGTGGTTTTTTGTCCCAAGGAACAGGGAAATGTACAAATATTTTTCCAACTTTATTTGATTCAATAAATTCCATAAAAAGTCTTGCATCATAATTTACAACCAAAACATTTGTAATATTTTGAAGTTCTAATTGTTTTAATAGTTGCTCAATTGAAGGATAATGAATTTCAAGACCAACAAATTGAATATTAGGATTTGTTTTTGCTTGGTGTAAAAGATGTCTACCACTTCCAAAACCAATCTCAATTTGAATCTCTTTATCTGTATTAAATTCATCAACAAAATAGTTAATATCTTTTAAATAGAGATGTTTAGGTTCATTTTTAAATGTTAAATTATTTGTATTTGAAAATAAAATATTTGAATTATTTAAATTTACATAAGCATTTAAAGCATTTTTCACCAATGTAACAGGCGATATTCTAGTTACTTTATCGGCTTTAATCATAAAATTATCATCTTTTGGTTTTAGAGATAATAAAAACTCTTTACCTTCATTTTTTAATGCAATTTTATACTCAATTCTTCTAACTTTTTCAGTAAAATTGTAAGATTTAGCAATAAATTCAAAATTCACTCCATCTTTTTGTGATGGAATGCTAATTAACTCTTTTTTTTCAAATACTATATGTGGCATTTATCTTCTTATTATTATAATTTTATTTTTTGTAATGATGAATCAATTCTATTTTGTTCAAGTTTTGCTAAATTCGAATTTTGATTTGAAAGTGTATTAAAACTCATACCTTGAACGGCATCAGTATTACTTTCTAAACCATCTTTATCGACAGCAATTACTTTATAATAGTAAGATTTTCCACTATTCTCTGGTGTATCAATATATTCTGATGTATTTGTATTAACTTCTTTTATTTTTGAATATCCAAAGGCACTAAATGTACTTCTGTGTATTTCATATTTTATAACATCAGCTGTTGGAGAAGGATTCCAAGATATTATGATTTTTTTAGATTCACTATTTGTTGCTCTAACATTTGTAGGTGCTGCGGGAAGGGCTTTTGTTTTTCCAATAATAACTTTTGTAGGAGCTGCTTCTACATCATCAAAACTAAAGGCTTTAATTCTATATTTGTAACTTGTATTATTATCTAAACCAGTATCAACATACTCTGCTTGAAGTCTTTCATTTATAGTTTTTAAAAGTATCCATTCATTTATTAATGTATTATATTTTTCAATTCTATAATATCCTACTCTTTTATCTGGATGTGGTTTCCAAAGTATTTTTACACTATGAGGTAAATTAGAAATTGCTTGTGCAAAATCAACAGGTACAATTCTAGGAAGAGTTTCTACTATATATGCATCAGTTGTTTTAGATTCCATTCCATTTTCAATTCTTGAAGAGATTTGGTAAGCATATTTTGTTTTAGGTTCTAAATCTTTGTCTACATAGTGAGTTGCATATTTACTATCAATTACTTTTACAAGTTTTAATTCATTTGAATCTTTATTTAGTGCTGTTCTGTAAAAATTGTAACCAACAACTCTTGGATCATTTACTTTTTCCCATTCAAAACCTACGTTTGACATATCAGGAATAGATTTTATAGAACTATAATTTACTACTTCAATAGAATTATCTACTCTTGGTCCAGAGGCTGGATTTAAAGTATCCATTACATTGCCACAACCACTAAACAAAAGTATTAAAGTAGCTAATGATGTTGTTTTCATTAAGTTTGTCATTTATATTCTCCTCTTGAAAATTAGTATTTAAGAATTCATCCATATCTTTTGGTAAATCTGCTTTGAATCTCATTTGCTTATTTGTAATAGGATGAGTTAAATAAAGATAATAAGCATGCAAATAAAATCTGTTTATTTTATTTAATTCGCCCTTAAAACCATATAAATTATCTCCCAATATATGCCTATTTATCGAACTTAAGTGAACTCTAATCTGATGAGTTCTTCCTGTGAACAATTTTGCAGCAATTAATTCAAAATTCTCTTTATTGCTTAATGAAAGTTTATAAAATGCAGATTTTGCATTTCTTCCATTTTCATCAATTGACATTTTAAGTCTATTATTTTGGTTTCTAGCTATTGACTTATTAATTATGACATTATCTTTTAAAGGCATATCAACTATTGCTAAATAATATCTACCCATTGTTTTATCTTCTAGTTGTTTAGAAAGTCCTACATGCGCTTGATTTGTTTTTGCAACAACCATAACACCACTTGTTCCTTTATCCAACCTATGAACAATTCCATGTCTTTCTTCACCACTTATAGTAGATAATGAGATATTATTTAATTTTAACCAATCGACTAACGTTGCATCTTTAACACTTGGTGCGTCATGTACTGTCAAATTGTACGGCTTATTTATAACTAAAATATCATCATCTTCATAAATAATTTCAACATTTTTATCTTTTAAAGACTCTTTTACAAAAATTTCATCTTTTATTGGATTTAATTCAGCTTCAGGAAAGTGAACATCAATACTTTGATTCTCTTTTAGTTTAAGACCTGTTTTACTAACAATCTTACCATCTACTTTTACATACTCTTTTTTGATTAATTGTTCAATTTGATTTCGTGAAGCATCAATATTTAATGCTAGAAATTTATCTAGCCTATTTGTTTCAGAAACAATAAAATTTTTATACATATTTAGATACTCTTTCATTATGCGTTTATTTGATAAAAGAATTATTTCCCATTTTGATTATTTGTTAATAATATTTGTTTTACCTTTGATATTTATATCATACCATTTAATTGGTGAAACAAACGAAAGGTTAGCTAATAAACAATTAGTATATTATGTAATTTCTATTTTTGCTTTTATGTTAGTTTTTGTTTTACCAATTAGAAAAAAGATTAGAATTATACCTACATTATATTGGTTAAGTATTGCTTTATTACTTGCTGTTGAGTTTATAGGAGTTAGTAAATTAGGTGCTACAAGATGGATTCATATACCAATTTTAGATACTACAATTCAGCCATCTGAGCTAATAAAACCAGTGTTTATCTTAATGCTTGGATTTTTAATACAACATAAACCACCGCCTAAAAATGGTTATAATTTTTTAGATTTTTGCTATTTTTCTTTTTATATTTTATTACCATTTTTTTTAATTGCAAAAGAGCCGGATTTAGGAACAGCACTTGTTTTACTTTTAGTAGGTTATGGAATTTTATTTATCATTGGTGTAAATTGGAAAATTTGGGCTACTATTATTGTAGTAATTGGTATTTCATCTCCATTTATTTATACGTATTTAATAAAAGATTATCAGAAAAAAAGAATAACAGATTTTGTTTCAGAAGAACCTAGTTATCATGTTCAGCAATCAATTATTGCTATTGGTTCAGGTGGACTTACTGGAAAACAAAGTGGTGAAGCTACACAAGCACAGTTAAAATTTTTACCAATTGCAACAAGTGATTTTATTTTTGCATATTTTGTGGAAAGATATGGATTTATAGGTGCTATTGGATTGATATTTTTATATGGCTTAATCGTCATACATTTGCTTAGTATGAATTATTATTTTAAAGATGATTATATTATCAGGGTTTTTGCTTCGGGTTTAGGGCTTCTTATATTTTTTAATATGAGTGTTAACATTCTAATGGTTATTGGATTTGCACCAGTTGTGGGAATCCCCTTACCATTATTCTCATATGGTGGGAGTTCTTTTATTAATTTTATAGTTACATTCGCCATTTTAGAAAATTTATTGGCATTTAGATATATGAACTTATATAATTATGAAAGAAAATTATAAAAAGTATTAAATCCTTTTGATAACTTTGAAAAAAGCACTTTTGTCTATAATTAAATAAAATTAACAAAGGAAAATTTAAATCTTTCCTTGTTTTTCTAACACAGTATTTAAAATTTCTAAATCATAGATTGAATTGCCACATGTTTTTTTATCTGTTATAATATTTATAATCTCTTTTTCTTTTTCATCTATATAGTTATAATCTAAAATATAATCTCGTTTTAATAAATCTAAGCTATTAGAATCTTCACATAAAGAGTCTTGAATCTGTTTTTTAAATTTATTTCTTAAAATAGTATCATTTAAATCAACTTCATTAAGTTGGTATTTGTAATAAATATTTTTCTTTTCTTTATATATATCTATTAAAGTACTATTCATATCTATTTGCATTGGTAAATTTTCTTTTAAACTTGCTATCTCTTTTTCTAGGCCATAATCTTCGTAAAAATAGGATTTGCTAACTTCAATAAAAAAATTGATAGAAAAGAATAAATTTATACTTACTAATATTTTTGATAAAAATGGCCATAATTTTAAACCGGTATATTTATTGGCTGTTCTAAAAATTATTAAAAAAATAGTTATAGAATATACTGTAAGAAAAAAATATAAGAAAAATTCTGTATAATTTTCTTTGTTCTGTGCATAAACACTATCCATAAAAATTTTTTCAAAAAAGAGTTCAATTAAAAAAGATACAAATATAAACCAGAACCAAAATACAATACTAAATGAACTTTCTCCTTTTAAAAGTCTATAGAAATAGTTTTTATTTTCATTTATGGTCATTTTTTTCCTTAATATAATCTATATTGTACGTTAAATCTCAGTTTTGTAGATGTTTGAGGTTTTGGATAATCTTTATATGCAATCTCTATTAATTCAAGGGAATAATCATCTAAAACAGCATATCCAGATGAGTCTATCACTCTTAAATTTGTAATACTTCCATCAGGATGAAACATAAATTCTATAATATTTACTCCACCAATTTTCAGTTTTGCAGCAAGTGGAGGATAACCTAATCTAGTTAAAACTCTTTGCGTAATAGTTTGAAAATTTCCTAAATTTTTTTCTAAATAAGCCTTTTGTACTTTTGTAAATTTATCATACTCTTCACCATATAATTTTTGAAGTTCATTTAAAATTTCTTTACTTACAGGTTCTTTTTGAGATAAAAAGTTTTCCAAAGTTTTATCTTGTAAAGACTCTTCTTTATTTACAATTTGTTCTTTTAATATCTTTTTTTGTAACTCTTTAGCTTTTTCAACATCAACTTTTTTAGTATATTCAACTTTTTTTTGAATCTCTTTTTGTATTACTTCTTTTTTTGTAATTTCCTTATTTGGTTTCACAGATTCTATTTTAGGTTCAACTTTTTTTTCAACGATGTTATTTATTATTGGTTCTTCTTTTTTTATTTTCACAAATTTTACATTTGATTTTTCAATAATTTTTTCTTCTGTTTCATTATTTTTGGGATACTCTTCACTTTTATAGATCTTAAATAGGAAAAAATGTAAAGATATTGAAATAATAAAGGCTAGTATAATAATTCTCATAGCGCGATTATATTATAATTCGGCTAATAAATGATTAATAGGAATATGAATGTTTGATAAATCAATCAAAGCTTATGAAGAAGCTTGTGAAGTAATTCCAGGAGGAGTTGATTCACCAGTTAGAGCTTTTAAAAGTGTTGGAGGAACGCCACCTTTTATTGAAAAAGGGGAGGGTGCTTATTTATTTGATATAGATGGAAATAAGTATTTAGATTTTGTACAAAGTTGGGGACCACTTATTTTTGGTCATTGTGATAAAGATATTGAAAATGCCGTTATTGAAACTGCAAAAAAAGGTTTATCTTTTGGAGCTCCTACTTTACTTGAAACACAATTAGCTAATGAGATTGTGGAAATGTTTGATAATATCGATAAAGTTAGATTTGTAAGTTCTGGAACTGAAGCTGTGATGAGTGCTATTAGATTAGCTAGAGGAGTTACAGGTAAAAATGATATTGTAAAATTTGAGGGTTGTTATCATGGACACTCTGATTCACTATTAGTTCAAGCAGGTTCAGGAATGGCAACATTTGGAAGTCCAAGTAGCCCAGGCGTTCCAGCTGATTTAACAAAACACACTCTTTTATGTGAATATAATAATATTGAAAATTTAAAAAAATGTTTTGCTGATTCATCTGATATTGCTTGTATTATCATTGAACCAATTGCTGGAAATATGGGATTAGTTCCAGCATCAGATGAGTTCTTACAAGCTTGTAGAGAACTTTGTGATGCAAATAATGCATTACTTATATTTGATGAAGTAATGACTGGATTTAGAGCTTCTTTAAAAGGTGCAAGTGGAATTTTAAAAGTTCAAGCTGATATTATTACTTTTGGAAAAGTAATAGGTGCTGGAATGCCAGTTGGTGCTTTTGCTGCTTCAAAACAAATAATGGGACATTTATCTCCTGATGGAGCTGTTTATCAAGCTGGAACTTTAAGTGGAAATCCAGTTGCAATGGCTGCTGGATTAGTGAGCCTTAGAAAATTAAAAGCAAATCCTTTTGTGTATGCTGATTTAAATGAAAAAGCTTTAAGATTAGTAAATGGTTTAAAAAAAGTTGCAAATGAAAATAACATTTCTTTACAAGTTAATACAAGAGGAAGTATGTTTGGTTTCTTCTTTTGTGAACAAGATCCTAAAAACTTTAAAGAAGTTGGGCTTTGTGATTTTAAAAGATTTGCTATATTTCACCATGAAATGTTAAAAAAAGGTTTTTATTTTGCTTGTTCACAATATGAAGCTGGTTTTATTTGTACAAAAATTACAAATGAAGATATTGATGCTTGTATAAATGCAGCATCTGAAGTTATGAAAAATTTGTAAGAACAACTAGTTGTTCTCTTTAGAGTTTGTTTCTTTAACTTTGGCTTTGCCAAAGTGTTAAAAGAAATTTAATATTAAAAAAAAGGAAAAAAAATGACAATTAAAAATGTAGAATTAACAAAAAAAGCAAACATCTATTTTGATGGAAATGTTACAAGTAGAAGTTTTGTAGAAGAAAATGGTATAAAAAGAACTTTAGGTATTATGATGCCAGGAGAGTATACTTTTGGTACAAATGATGCTGAACACATGGAAATTATTGCAGGAAAAGTTGAAATATTGATAGCTTGTGGAGATAGTAACTGGGAAACAATTGAAGCTGGTGGTTTTTTCGAAGTTCCTGCAAATTGTAGTTTTGATATAAAAGTATTAGAAGTAACAGATTATTGTTGTACTTTTATAAATTAGTTTTGGTTTATTAAATGGAAGATAAAAACTTAGAAAAGCCAAAACATCAAGATAAAGTTATCGCTTTAGATAACTTATCTTTAGGTATTTCAATAGTTGCTGCAATTATAATAGGTTTTGGTATTGGATATGGTCTGAAACAATTAACTGGATATACTTGGACTTTATGGCTTGGAATTGCATGGGGAATTGCAGCAGCAGTTATGAATGTGTATAGAGCATATAAAAGAGCTCAAAAAGAGTATGAAGGTATGGAAAATGACCCAAGATATTCATACCGAGCAAAACATGGAGATAAATCTTTTGATAAAGATGATGATGAAGATTAATCCAGAAATTTTGAAATTTACAAAAGTTTTTATTATTTTAAACTTTTGTATTATTTTATATTCGTTCATATTTCAAAACTATTTATGGTTTTTAAATGTAGAAGTTGCATTTTTTTCTTCATTATTTATCACAATAGCTTCTTTTTTATCATATAAAAGTAATATTCAAAATAGATTATCAAATCTTGATTTAACAAAAACAAATAATCAATTTGAGGATAGAGATAAAATTGATGAAATAGATGATCCTTATGATTTATATAGCGAATATGAAGAGATACCAGAAGATGAATTAACAAGTGAAAAGATAAAAGAAATTTTAAATAATGAGAAATCAAAAGTAAAAAGAGACTCTTTTAAAAATACTCTTTTTTCAGCAAGTGGATTTTTATCAATTTATAGAGTTTTCGGTTATGGAATTCTAATATTTGGTTTTTTTGCACTAAATAATAATAAGATTTTTTTACCAATTGCTTTTATAATTGGATTGGGAGTTGTTCCTCTTGGAGTTTTATTTTCAAAGCTTATAGAAAAAAAGCTTTGAAAATTTAAAGAATCAAAGGTAAATCAATATTTACTTTTGTTTCATCTGCAGTTAAAATAAAAGAGCTATTTTCTTTAGTAATTATAGAAGAGAAATCACTTTTCTTGTTTGATGAAATCTCTACACTTATTAAAGAATACTTTTTATTATCAATTTTTATATACTCTCCAATTTTTAATAAAATAGAACAAGTAACATTTTCTTTATCTCTAAAAGCTTCAAAAATATTATTTAATGTTTTTATAAATGAGCTTGCATCTAGTTTAAATTCGGGAATAGATGGATCATAATTTTTTGTAAAATTAATATCATTTTTTATTTTACTTGTTGAAATTGCTAAATCAACTAAAGTAAAGATATTTGTTGTATTAATATTCTTAATATTGATTTTAGACTCTTTTTTTACCATAGCACTTTTATAAAGTTTCATATGAATTTCATCTTCATTTTCATACATAACCGTGATTGCATAAAAAGTATAGTTTTTAATATTTAAATCAATATAAGATGTTTGTGCTCCAAAGGTTTTTGGAGCGTATGTTAAAGCTAAATCAAAAAGTTCTTTTTGTTTTATTCTATTCAGTAGGAACTGAGCCTCTGAATTAGAATAAAGTATTTTTGCACCAGATGAAAAAGACAAAACTGGATTTAAGTCTAATTCCACCCACTCTTCAAAAAAACTCATAATATTAACTTTCTACGTAATTTTTAAGGTTTTTACCTACTTTTGGATGCTTAAGTTTTTTAATAGCACTTGATTCAATTTGTCTAACTCTCTCTCTTGTAACAGAAAGTTCTTTTCCAATTTCTTCTAATGTTCTATCACTTGCATCTTCCATAAGACCAAATCTCATTCTAATAACTGCTTGTTCTCTTTCATTTAATTGACCTAAAATTTGATCAATTTGACCTTGTAAATCTTCTTTCATGATATTATCAACAGGTGTTGGAGCTTTTTCATCAGGAACAAAATCTCCAAATTTACCATCATCATCACTTCCAATAGGAGCTTCTAAAGATACTGGTTCTTTTGTAATTTTAATTACTTGTTTTACTTTATCAACAGGTAATCCAACTTCTTTTGCAATCTCTTCAACATCTGGCTCTTTACCATTTTCTTGAATACCTTTTCTAATGATTTTATTGATTCTATTAATAGTTTCAATCATATGAATAGGAATTCTAATAGTTCTTGCTTGGTCTGCAATTGCTCTTGAAATTGCTTGTCTAATCCACCATGTTGCATAAGTAGAGAATTTATAACCTTTTTTATACTCAAACTTATCAACAGCCTTCATAAGACCAATATTTCCTTCTTGAATCAAGTCAAGGAATGGTAAACCTCTATTTGTATATCTTTTTGCAATAGATACAACAAGTCTAAGATTTGATTTTGCCATTCTTGTTTTAGAAGTATCAGTTATTTGTTTACCTCTTTTGATTTGTTCAAGAACATCTTTTAGTTCTTCAGGTGCTAAGTCAAATCCACCTTTTGAAGCTTCTTTTGTTTGGAAAAGTTTTTTGATTTCCATATAACTTGAAACCATTGTAGCTTCTGGAACCATAGCTGTGATTTGTGCTTTTGTTAAATTCACAATATTATCTAAAATCTTTTTGTGATTTTTTAATAAAGTTTCATTAAATAGAGGTAATTTATACTCTAATCTTTTTAATTCTCCATCAAAACCAGTATCAGATTTTAGTGCTGTTTCCATTGCTTTTACAATTTCTGTAATAAGTTTTGAAGTTGGTCCTAAATCTAAAAGAGCCTCTTTTAAGATTTTCTTTTTAAATGCAACAGCAAGATTAAAAGTCATTTGATCTGTTTCATCATCTGATTTTGCAGTCTCTTTTGCAGCAAATTTAAGCCAATCTTTTTTAGCTTTTTCTAGTATTTTAAATGCTTCAATAATAGTTTGTGCTCTTTTATCAAGTTTTTTTAATTTTTTAGCACTATTTTTTTCACTATCTTCATCATCACTAGTTTCAGTATCTTCTTCATCTATAATTTCATCAATTTCGTCTTCTTCTTCATTTTCTGAATCGTCATCGTCAAAATTTCTAAATAATTCTTTTACTTTTCTTTCTCTATTTACTAAAGGTTCTTTGTATTCTAAAATGAAATCAATTAGGTAAGGTACATAACAAATGGCATCAAGAATAATATCTTCACCCATTTCAATTCTTTTAGAGATTTCAATTTCTTCTTCTTTAGTAAGTAATGGAATTTGTCCCATTTCTCTTAAATACATTCTAACAGGAGAATCTGATCTTGACCATTCAAGTAACTCTTTATTTTTTAATAAATCGTATACATCGTCTTCATTCTCTATTAACTTTTCTCTTAATTCTTTTCTTTTCTTAGCTTCTTCAGCATTCATTCTTTTTGCTTGTTCTTGAGAACTAATTACTGTTACGTTATATAACTGTATTAAAGCTAGAAGTTTTTTGATGTTTGGACCTGAAGGTGCTTTTGGAAAGATTTTAATAATTTTTTCGTAAGTAAGTACTGACTCTTTGTACTCTTTTACTAATTGTTCGATAGTTTTATTTATATCTTTTACACTCATGGTATTAGGGAATCCTCTTTCTAAGATGGTTGGATATTATACCCAAATTAGTTAAACATTTAATTAAAAAAAAAGGAATTTAAACAAATATTACTAAAAAATTAGATAAAATGCGTTCTTTTTGAAAATATATATTTAATAGCTTTTTAAAGTTTATTAAACTCAAGGACATAAAATATGAATAAAATTACTGGAAAAGTATGGAATTTTGGTGCTAACATTGATACGGATGTTATTATTGCAGCAAGATATTTAAATAGTTCAGACCCTGAACATTTAGCAAAATATGTTATGGAAGATGCAGACCCTGAGTTTCCTAAAAAGTTACAAAGAGGTGATATTATAGTTGCTGGTGAGAATTTTGGTTGTGGTTCAAGTAGAGAACACGCACCAATAGCATTAAAAGCTGCTGGAGTTGCTGCTGTTGTTGCACCATCATTTGCAAGAATTTTTTATAGAAATGCCTTTAATATGGGATTACCAATTTTTGAATTACCTGAATCTTTAGAAATAAAAGAGGGTGAAGAAATTTCAATTGATTTAGATAATGGAAAAATTACTAACAACACCACAAATAAATCGTATGATTTTATTGCAATTCCTCCATTTATGCAAGAGTTAATTGCAGCTGGTGGATTAATTAATTATGCAAAAGCTGAAATGGGAAGAGGAGATAAATAAATGACTAACTATAAAATATCAGTAATCAAAGGTGATGGAATTGGTCCAGAAATCGTTGATGAAGCAATAAAAGTATTAAATGCTGTTTCTAAAAAATGTGGTTTTGAATTATCTTATAAAGAATATTTAATGGGTGGAATCGCTATTGATACTACTGGTGTTCCGCTTCCACAAGAAACAGTTGACGGTGTTTTAGATTCTGATGCTTGTTTATTTGGTTCAATTGGTGGAGAAAAATGGGATACATTACCAAGAGAATTAAGACCTGAAACTGGACTTTTAAAGTTTAGAGAAGAAATGGGTGTTTATGCAAATTTAAGACCTGCTATTGTTTATGATGAATTAGTAAATGCATCTACTTTAAAACCTGAAGTAATTCAAGGTTGTGATATTATGGTAGTTCGTGAATTAATCGGTGGAATTTACTTTGGTCAACCAAGAGCAAATGATGGATTTAAAGCTTATAACACAATGGTTTATACAAAACCAGAAATTGTAAGAATTGGTAAACAAGCATTTGAACTTGCAATGAAAAGAGATAAAAGAGTTTGTTCTGTTGATAAAGCAAATGTATTAGAAGTTTCTCAACTTTGGAGAGATACTATGAATGAATTATCAAAAGATTATCCAGAAGTTACACTTTCACATATGTATGTAGATAATGCAGCAATGCAACTTGTAAGAAATCCAAAACAATTTGATGTTATTGTAACTGGAAATATTTTTGGAGATATTTTATCTGATACAGCTTCTATGGTTGTGGGTTCAATTGGACTTTTACCATCAGCTTCAACAGGAGATAAAACAGCAATTTATGAACCAATTCATGGATCAGCTCCTGATATTGCAGGAATGGGAATAGCAAATCCAATAGCAACAATTTTAAGTGCTTCAATGATGTTAAGATATTCTTTAAATGAAACAAAAGCAGCTGATATGATTGAAGATGCAATAAAAGCAGCATTAAAAGATGGATATAGAACAAAAGATTTAGCTTCATTTGATGCTAAAGAAGTTTTAAATACTACTGCTATGGGTGATTTAATTACGAAGTATATTAATAAATAAGGGTTTAATTTTTATTAATAATTTTTTATGATAGAATTGATGAGAAAATAGTTAAATTATAATTTGGGATTGCCTATGAGTAAAAAAACATATAGATTGGTTACTAGAAGCGATATGGATGGTTTGGTTTGTGGTACCTTATTGAAATATCTTAATATTATTGATGAAATTTCATTTGTTCATCCAAAAGATATGCAAGATGGAAAAGTAAAAATAACGGAAAATGATATTACAACAAATCTTCCTTATGTAGATGGTGTATATTTAGCATTTGATCATCATTTCTCTGAAACAATTAGAAATGGTAAAAAAGACAATCATATAATAAATCCTGATGCTCCAAGTGCAGCAGAAGTTGTTTATCAATATTATGGAGGGGATGAAGTTTTCCCTGGTTATTTTACTGGAATGATGAATGGCGCTAATAAAGCTGATTCTGCAGATTTTAGTGAAGAAGATATTTTAGAACCAAGAGGTTGGGCATTATTGAGTTTTTTAATGGATTCAAGAACTGGTCTTGGAAGATTTAAAGATTTTAGAATCTCTAATTATCAGCTTATGATGGATTTAATCGAGTATTGTGCAAGACATAATATTGATGAAATATTAGAATTAGCAGATATTAAAGAGAGAATTGATTTATACTTTAAATATGAAAAAGATTTTAAAGAGCAATTAATAAGATGTACAACAATAAAAGATAATTTGCTAATCATAGATTACAGAGATGAAGAGATAATTTATCCAGGTAATAGATTTATGGTATATGCAATGCATCCTGAACAAAATATTTCTATTCATGTTATTTGGGGAAAAGATAAACAAAATATTGTTTATAGTACTGGTAAATCAATTATTAATAAATCATCTAAAACTAATGTTGGTGAATTAATGCTTAAATATAATGGTGGCGGACATAAAGCTGCTGGTGGTTGTCAAATCGATGTTGATAAAGCTGATATTGTATTAGAAGAGTTAATTAAGCAAATAAATCAAGATGGTTAAATAAAAAAGAAGTTAATTACAACTTCTTTTTTAAATTCTCATAAAATTCTTCAAAAGAGGGTAAATCTAAATTTGCATCTCTTTGTTTTTTACCCCACATAGGTTCAGGAAAATAAGAATCTTCTTCAAATCTTGCCATAATGTGAAAATGTACATGTGGAACATAATTTCCAAACGATGCGATATTTATTTTTTTTGGTTTAAAATAATCTAACATTTCTTTCTCAATTATATCAAGGTACTTAAATATTTCTTGTTTAGTTTCAATATTACATTGAGAAAATTCTTTTATATTTTCAATTGTAAATATTTTAAGCCATGGTATTTCTGAGTTTTCTATTTCTATTTTTATTAATTCATTTTTATAAATTAGAGACAAATTTAATCCTTTATATATTCATTGTTTGTGAATATTACAATAATTATTGTTAAACTTAATACTTAAGGATAGATTCAACTAGCTTTAAGCAAAAATTAATTATAATCCGACTCCATTTTTTCAACCATCGAGGAAGTTTTTGTAAAATATTTTCTATTTTATAAAGGGTTGGTAAAAGCTGAAAAATAAAATATATTTATTTTTTAAGGCTTTTTCCTGTTGAAAGTGGGAACAACACAAAAAAAAAGGAGACAGACTTATGAAAGTAAGAGCTTCAGTAAAGAAAATGTGTGATAAATGTAAGGTTATCAAAAGAAGAGGTGTCGTAAGAGTAATCTGCGAAAACAAAAAACATAAACAGAGACAAGGATAAGGCACATGGCAAGAATCGCAGGTGTTGATTTACCAAATAAAAAGAGAATGGAATATGCGTTAACGTATATTTTCGGAATCGGATTACATAACTCTAGATTAATTTTAGATGCTGTTGGAATTGATTACAACAAAAGAGCATATGAATTAACAGAAGATGAAGCAGCAATTATCAGAAAAGAAATCCAAGACAACTATATGGTTGAGGGTGATTTAAGAAAAAAAGTTGCTATGGATATTAAAGCTTTAATGGATTTAGGTTCATATAGAGGGTTAAGACATAGAAAAGGTTTACCTTGTAGAGGGCAAAAGACTAAAACTAATGCTAGAACAAGAAAAGGTAAAAAGAAAACTGTTGGTGCAGCAACTAAATAAGGGATTGTAGATGGCAAAAAGAAAAGTTACTAGAAAAAAAATTGTAAGAAAAAATATTGCTGACGGTATCGTACATATTGCTGCAAGTTTTAATAATACAATGGTTACAGTTACAGATAATGCAGGAAACGCAATCGCATGGTCAAGTGCTGGAAACTTAGGATTTAAAGGTTCTAAAAAATCAACTCCATTTGCAGCGCAAGCAGCAGTTGAAGATGCAATGGCGAAAGCAATGGAACACGGAATCAAAAACGTTGGGATTAAAATTCAAGGGCCAGGTTCTGGAAGAGATACAGCTGTTAAAGCAGTTGGAGCTATGGACGGAGTTAGAGTTACTTGGTTAAAAGATGTTACACCATTACCACATAATGGTTGTAGACCTCCTAAAAGAAGAAGAGTGTAAGGAGTAAATAATGGCAAGATATAGAGGACCAGTAGAAAAAATCGAAAGAAGACTTGATGCGGATCTTGGACTTAAAGGTGAGAGAAGATTATCAGGTAAAAGTGCTTTAGAAAAAAGACCATTTGCTCCAGGACAACACGGACAAAGAAGAGCTAAAATTTCTGAGTATGGTTTACAATTAAGAGAAAAACAAAAAGCTAAATTTATGTATGGTGTTTCTGAAAAACAATTCAGAAAATACTTCACAGAAGCAGCTAGAAGAGAAGGTAATACAGGGGCTAACCTAATTACTTTAATTGAACAAAGATTAGATAATGTTGTATTTAGAATGGGATTTGCTACAACGAGAGCAAATGCTAGACAATTTACGACTCATGGACATGTTTTAGTTGATGGAAAAAAAGTTGATATTCCTTCATTCTTAGTAAAAGCTGGACAAAAAATCGAAATCAAAGAAAAATCAAAAACTAATCCTCAAGTTGTAAGAGCATTAGAATTAACAAATCAAACTGGAATGGTTGATTGGGTTAATGTTGATAAAGAAAAAGTATTTGGAATTTTCACAAGAATCCCAGCTAGAGAAGAAGTTGTTATTCCTGTTGAAGAGAGATTAATCGTAGAGTTATATTCTAAATAATAAGTAAAAGGTAGTTAATGAAAAAATTTGCAGAAACACCGTTTTTACCAACTGAAGTTGAAATAGAGGCTATCAGTGATAATGAAGCTAAAATATCAGCATATCCATTTGAAGATGGTTTTGCAATTACTTTAGCACATCCTTTAAGAAGACTTTTATTAAGTTCTTCAATTGGTTATGCACCAATTGCAGTAAAAATAGAAGGCGCTTCACATGAGTTTGACTCATTAAGGGGTATGTTAGAAGATATAGCTATTTTTGTTATAAATTTAAAGAATATTAAGTTTAAAATAAATGGTGATAAAGAACAAGTTATAGTTGAGTATTCTTTCAATGGACCTAGAGAAATAAAAGGTGAAGACCTTATTAACTCAGATGTTGAAATTGTATCAAAAGATGCTCATTTAGCAACAATTAATAGTGATTGTAATTTAACTTTCTCTGTAATTATTCAAAAAGGTATAGGATACATGCCTTCTGAAGATATTAGAGATATAGTTGGACCTGATTATATTCCTATTGATGCATTTTTTACACCAGTTAAAAAAGTGGTTTATGATATTGAAAAAATGTTAGTTGAAGATAATCCTAATTTTGAAAAAGCTGTATTTACAATACAAACTAATGGACAAATTTCTCCAATTACTGCTTTTAAAGAAGCTGTATCAGTTATGTATGCACAAATGTCAGTATTTAATAAAGTTTTTGATTTATCAGAAGTAACAGTAAGCGAAAGTGGTGAAGAGCCATTAGAACTTAAAGAATTAGTTATTAAAATTGATGATTTAAATTTAAGTGCAAGAAGTTTCAACTCTTTAGATAGAGCTGGACTTAAATTCTTAGGTGAATTAGTACTTATGAGTGAAGTTGAAGTTAAAAATATTAAAAATCTTGGGAAAAAATCTTATGATGAAATCGCAGAGAAATTAGAATCTCTAGGTTACCCAGTTGAAAATACACTTCCAGAAAATGTTGCTTCTGCATTAAGAAGAAAATTAGAGCAACTAAAAGCATAATTAAGGGTTTAATATGAGACATAAGCATGGATATAGAAAGTTAAGTAGAACTTCTTCTCATAGAAAAGCATTGTTAAAAAATATGGCAATTGCTATTATCGAAAGAGAAAAAATCGAAACAACTGTACCTAAAGCAAAAGAACTAAAAAGATATATTGAAAAATTAGTAACTGTTGCAAGAGACGCTGATTTAAATACACATAGATATGTATTTGCAGCTTTACAAAGCAAAGAAGCTACTAAAAAATTAATTAACGAAATTGCACCAAAATACTTAGGTAGAAATGGTGGATATACTTCAATAATTAAAACAAGAATCAGAAGAGGTGATGCTACACCAATGGCATTCATTTCATTCGTATAGTAGAAATTCTATTATATTTTTAAGGGATAGAAGATTTTCTTCTATCCCTTTTTTTATAGTCAAATATAAAAAAATAATTTTAGCAAACCTTCCTTTGTAACCTAAATTTAATCATTTTTTAGATAAAATCCAGCGTAATATTACAACTGTAAAATCATAGGAGAACCGATTGATAACTCTAAAAGAAGCACTAACATTAGCTAGTGATGACATTAAGAAACTAAGAGATAATCTAAATCAAAAAATAAAAGAAAACAATATAGGTGCTTATGTAGAGCAATTAACTTCAAGTGAAATCTCAAAATCTGGTTCAGGTATTCCAATAGCTATTAAAGATAATATAAATGTAAAAAATTGGGAAATAACTTGTTCTAGTAATATATTAAAAGGTTATATAAGTCCTTATAATGCAACTGTAATTAATAATTTAGAAAAAGCTGGTTTATCACCATTTGGTAGAACAAATATGGATGAATTTGCAATGGGAAGTTCAACTGAATCTTCTTGTTATGGAAAAACATTAAATCCGATTGATAATGAAAAAGTTCCAGGTGGAAGTTCAGGAGGAAGTGCAGCTGCTGTTGCTGCTGGAATTGCTATTGCTGCTCTTGGAACTGATACAGGTGGAAGTATTAGACAACCTGCTGCTTATTGTGGTTGTGTTGGAATGAAACCAACTTATGGAAGAGTTTCAAGATATGGAATTACGGCTTATTCTTCATCTCTTGACCAATGTGGACCAATAACACAAAATGTAGAAGATGCAGCTATTTTATATGATATTATCTCAGGTCATGATCCATTGGATTCAACTTCAGCTAATATTGATTATGAAGCAGTTACTCCAAAACTTAATCCAAATAAAAAATTAACTATTGCAGTTATTGATAACTTTGTATCACAAGCAAGTCCTGCTATTCAAAAAGGTTTTGAAAAAGCTGTTAAGGCTTTAGAAGAAGCTGGACATAAAATAATTCATAAAAATATGTTAGATACTCAAAAAATTGTTTCAACTTATTATATAGTTGCAACTGCTGAAGCATCTGCTAATCTTGCAAGATTTGATGGTGTTAGATTTGGAAATAGAAAAGGTGAAGCTGGACTTAAAGATATGTATGTTCAGACAAAATCGCAAGGTTTTGGTGCTGAAGTGCAAAAAAGAATTATGTTAGGTTCATTTGTATTAAGTTCAGGATATTATGATGCGTATTATATAAAAGCACAAAAAGTAAGACATTTAATTAAAGATGAATATTCAGCAATTTTTGCAGAAGCAGATTTGATTTTATCTCCAGTTGCTCCTACAACTGCTCCAAAATTTGGTTCATTTAAAACTTCTTTGGAAATGTATTTAAGTGATATTTACACAATTTCAATTAACCTTGCAGGTTTACCAGCAATTTCGTTGCCAGTTGATAAAGATGAAGATGGTATGCCAGTTGGTCTTCAATTTATCGCAAAAGCGTATGATGAACAAACATTATTTGACGGTGCTTTATCTTTAGAAAAAGCAATAAATTATAATAAATAAATATTAACTAGGATTAAAAAATGAAAATTAGAAAAAGAGCACTTACATTTGAAGATGTTTTATTAGTACCTGCAAAATCAGAAGTTTTACCAAGAGATGTTTCAATTAAAACAAAACTTACAAAAAAAATTGATTTAAATATTCCTTTTGTTTCAGCTGCAATGGATACTGTAACTGAATACGAAGCTGCTATTGCAATGGCAAGACTTGGTGGAATTGGAATAATTCACAAAAATATGGATATTGAAACTCAAGTTTTACAATGTAAAAAAGTTAAAAAA
>Ga0074195_1000731_pt1 | contig 57266 bp, 45 predicted proteins | sample EPASupsiteHSE623_FD_64525 | JGI IMG/M metagenome (GOLD analysis project Ga0074195, IMG submission 64525) | Bioremediated contaminated groundwater from EPA Superfund site, New Mexico - Sample HSE6-23 | ecosystem: Environmental > Aquatic > Deep subsurface > Groundwater > Contaminated ...
CTGTACACCTCGGGGGTCCCCCACCACCTTTGGAACGGTGATGTCGAGTGGGGGGTCGCGGCGACTTCGTTCTTTCTTGCATCCGGGGCACATCTGGGGTCCAGGGAGGTGAAAGTCTTTGTCCTCGAAATGCTCATGCTCATTGGGTTTGACAGAATGAGGTGAAGGATTTGGGCTGCGGATCTGTGGGTCTCAGTCGCTACTGGGCTTGGCAAGTACCCGACCCGCTTCGACGCGGCGTGTGAGCCCTTCGGCGTCGAAGGCCTCCAGGACCGACTGAGCCATCCTGCGGTTCACGCCCGTGGCTTCCCGAAACGCGAGGATGTCCACGACCCCCTTGGACTCGAACAGACTCAGGAGTTGCTGACGAAGCCTGTCAAACAGGGACTTCAAGAGAAGATGGTTGTCGACGATCGCCAACGTTCCCTCTTCCACGAGGAGCTTCACGAGAAGAGCCATCTCACCCTCCTCGATCCCCAGCCTGGTCAGAAGGTCGCCACGCGCCGGTGCAGCAAGACCCGCGGCTCCCACCTGATCCACGAGCCGCTCCATCAATTCCCTCTGTTTCAGAGAAAGCCGTGGGGAAAAGGATGACAAAGCCAGCCGTCCGTGACGGCAGACCAAGCCAGTGCCGAAACAGACCAAGCTCACCAGCCTCGAAAAGCAAGCTCCGGGAAGATCGAGAAGGTGACACACCGAGGCCGGCTCCATGCCCCAGGCGTAAGGATGGGCGTCGTGGTAGCGCGTCAGTGCGGACTCGATCGTTGCCACGACCTCCACGAGCCGCTCCGGCAAGAGCCACATGCCAGCTCCCAAGCCCAGGACCTCCCCCTTTTCTTCCCTCTCCTGAAGCAGGCGTCGGAACGGCTCGAGGGACCGTTGCGAGAGACACGCGAGCTCTTTCTCCGCCACGACCGGGGAAGGTGCCAGGGCCAGTTCGGCCATCAGAGGGTCTTTGCGATCAACGGCCCGGCCGGCCATGCCAAGCCGCAGCTGGACGACCGGGTCAGCCGCCTTCATCCTGGATGGGCCCTGGATGGACAGGACAGCGCCCCCTCCGACCGTGGCTGGAGGAGTGAGCGTCCGCACGACGTACCTGTCCTGGCACGCCAGGACGATCGGCGCTGCGAATTTCAACTCGAGAAAACCGTCCTGCCCGGGCTCGAGAGTCGTGTGGCTGATCAGCCGTCCCGTGGCCCCCACCACGGCCGTGCCGGAGTGAAACTTGAACGGCGTGGTCCTCTTCAGACGCAAGTTGTCGCTCACGTTCCGGATCCGAACAACGGCCTGGGTGACGGCCCGAAAAGCCCCCGAAGACGCCACCACCATGCCGCGTTCCACGTCGCGGACATCGATATCCTTCAGGACCAGAGCCCCACAGACGTTGGCCTCGACGTTCTCGAAGGAGCAACTGTACGACTGGATACTTCGCACGGTCGTCGAAAGACCGGCCGGGAGCAGCTCGACCTTGTCTCCAACATACACCCGTCCGGATACGGGGATGCCCGTGACCACGGTCCCGTGCCCCTTGATCGAGAAGGTCCTCTCCACACTCATCCGGAAGAGTTCGTCGGTTGAATCCGAATCCTCGATCTTTTCCACGATGGAATCGAGGGTCTCCTTGAGAGTCTGGATCCCGACAAACGTCTGGTTCGAAACGGGAATGATCGGGACTCCGGGATACCCCATCCGCGAGAGATGCTCGGACACGTCGTTCCGGGCGAGATCCTGAATCTCCGAATCCACCAGATCGATTTTCGTGAGGGCAACCAGGAGTCGAGGGGTACGAAGGAGGCTCACGACCTTGAGATGCTCGACGGTCTGCGGCATCACGCCGTCGTCAGCCGCCACCACCAGAATGACCACATTCATCGACGCGGCGCCCGCCACCATGTTCCGGATGAAGTCCTTGTGGCCCGGGACGTCGATGATCCCGCACAGACGGCCACCGGGGAGCTGGCAAGGCGCGAACCCCAGATCGATCGTGAGGCCGCGTTCCTTCTCCTCGCGCAGAGTGTCGGTCTCGCAGCCGGTCAGGTTCCTGACCAGGGCGGTCTTTCCGTGGTCCACGTGCCCGGCCGTCCCCACCATCACGGGCAGAATCCGGACTTTCTCGCGCATCCCGGCTGTTCTTCCTCCCCAAGGGTCACCGCAGAACCGGACAGGGAGCGGACTGCGAGGATCCTGACGCGGGACACGGAGCGGACGGGGATGACCCTGTCCCAGGACACGACAACGTCGGGTTCACGATCCCTTTCATGTCGATCCCGTAGTGGCCCAAGACCGTGGCATTCTTCGCTCTCACCAACTGGTTCCCTCTATACTGCTCCACCGCCTCGGAGACAGTTCTGGGCTCCCCCACGTACACAAGGACGCTGCGTGCCACGAGGTTCGAGTACACCTCCGGGCCGATGTGCTTCCCGATGATGGCCCCGACTTTCTGGTCCAGAAGGAGTTGCGCGACCCGCACGCCGACCGCGTGCTTCTCGTTCTTGAACGTGTTCGGCACCGCGACACTCGTCCGATTCTTCAGATCGACGATCACGAAGTACGGGGCCCGTGCGAAGAACGGAGACACGATCGAGGAAACGGTCGGCCCATCCGCGGAGATCCCGACGATGTCCGGATTTCCAACGTTCCGGATGCCCAGTGCCAAGGTCGACCACGCGTCGATGAACATCGTCATCAAAAGCATGCCGAACAAAATCTGCGCAATGCTCAACGTCGAGGTTTTCATGGTTCGCAGTCGATCTCCCCGTCGAGGAGGTCCTTCTCTTGTCTCTTGGCATCGCTCCTCCACGATTCCAGGATCGGGGCAGCCACGTCAACGTGCTTGCACGCCGTACAGTTCAGACAACGGATGCAGGCGGGCGAGTTGGGCTCCTCGTACACCTTGAGGTCAACGGGGCAAGACTTCTTGCAGGCTCCGCAGTGGGTACAGTTCTCGGAGACCCGAAGCTGTACGAGGCTCAAACCGTTGAACCACGAGAAGAAGAGCCCCATCGGGCAGACGTACCGGCAGAACGGGCGCTTCACCACGGTGAATAGACCGAGGAATCCGACCAGTATCATCATCTTGATGGCGAACAGGATGCCGACCGAGCCGGGCGCCACCGTGTGCTCGTTGGTCTCCGGATTGATCGGGTTCCACGTGACCCACGGGATCCCAGCCACGATCGTACCGAACGGGCACAGCTTGGAGTACCAGTGCTCACCCGTGAGGTAGGGCAGGAACAGAACGAGAACAGCCAGGACCAAGTACGGAAATTTGGCAAAAAAGCGGGGCAGCTCAAACTTCTTCGGCGAGAGTCGGGCAAGGAGGTCCTGGATCAACCCGAAGGGACAAAACCAGCCGCAGGTCGTCCGACCGATCATGAGTCCGATGAGGCTCATGTGCCCGGCGAGGAAAAACGGGATCTTACGGATCGCCACGTAGTGCTGCAACGTTCCCATGGGGCAGGAAAACGTCGCGGATGGACACGCGTGGCAGTACAGGAACGGCACGCAGGAGCACTTGAGCGGACCGGTGTAGATCTTGTGGCGGAAGAACACGGACAGAAAGGAGTTGCACAGGAGCAGCCAGGCAAACTGGGTGGCCCTACGGAGAGTGTTCAACAGCTTGATGTTCATCGTCGACTATTTGGGAGCTGGGACTGGCTCCCCAGACCCCCGCCTCGAGCCGAGCATAGCTCGTCCCGACCGGTCACTTCGTTCCCTGGATCCCTGCCTCGAGCCGAGCATAGCTCGTCTCGACCGGTCACTTCGTTCCCTGGATCCCTGCCTCGAGCCGAGCATAGCTCGTCTCGACCGGTCACTTCGTTCCCTGGATCCCTCATTGATACAGAATGACTCCTCTGCTCAAGGGGATTGAATCAAAAACCTTTCATCCCAACCACATTTGCGCGACCCGCACGACTCATCGCGGCCAAAGCCCAACGACTCCGGCCGGGTCATTCGACCCCGATGCAGGACAGTCAGAGAGTCGATCCGTTATGGTACGTCTCGAAAGGGTTTCCCAGCGCCGTTCCCACGATCATAAAGGAAACGGCCAGCAAGACGAGAAAGTAGAAGGCCCGCACGCTCTGAAGCTGCCGGACCTCTTCTCGCTTGACCTCTGTCGGTTTCATGTCCTTCTCCATCCGCAGAGCGATACCGGTTGAAGCCTTTTTGGCGAACGTTTCGTGTCCTTAGAGAATCCGGAGTGCAACGACTCCGAAGGAGCTAGCGCACTCAGGCCGCAAGGGAATACGGATTGACGGAATACGAGGTCCCGCAGCCCGCGCACATCACGTTGTAGATGGCACCGGACACGTGGCCGGCCGGACACGCGAAGCTCATCCCGGAGGGATCGGTGACCATCCGCTTCCTGCACGTTGGACACCGCAGGGACTGGTTGACGAACTGGCACGTTCCGCAGGTCGGACACCGCACGGCCGTGTTCAGCGCGTCGACACCTTGCGGAGGCAACGGAACCGGGGCCGGACTCGTCACGCCTCCGGCCGCCAGAGTACACGCCGGCACGTTTGGGGCCACGAAGCATCCGGAAGCCGCCAGTTGCGCGTTCGGCGTCGAGCTGAGTCCGGCCTGGGACATGAGATTGTTGGCCCGGTTGATGGGCGTGGCAAATCCGATCCCCGTGAAGGCGCCGTTGGGCGAGTAGACGGCCGTGTTAACCCCGACGACCTCACCCGAGATGTTGACCAGAGGCCCTCCGCTCGACCCGGGATGGATGTCGGTGTTGGTCTGGAGCATGTCGGAGAACAGCTTTCCACCTGCTGAGAAGCTACGACGGTTGCTCGATACCATTCCCGCGGTCACCGTGTTGCTGAAACCCAGAGCGCTGCCCACGGAGAACACGATGTCCCCGACATCGACGAGCTCCGAGTTTCCCAGCCGGGCGAACGGAAAGATCTTGTCGGTCTGGATCTTCAGGAGGGCCAAGTCGTTAGCCGGGTCCTGATGGACCAGGACGGCCGGGTAAGTCTCACGTACGGGATCGTACAGGATGACGCACGGCACCTGGGCGCTCGTCACCACGTGCAGATTGGTCAACACGTGCTGCGGCGCAACCAAGAACCCCGATCCAACGGTGACATCCGGCCCGTTCGGCTGGGGATTCGCTCCGGAGATTCCCACTGTGACCTTGCTGATCGTACGAGCAATCCGATTGTAGGTCTTTTCCAGCGTGGCCGCGTTCGGACCGGAGTCAACGGGGACCGGAGTCAAAGAACGCGGATTGGCGCCGGACGGAGTCACCCCCTCGTTTTCCGATGGGACGAAATGTTCCGCGACCTCTGCCTTGATGAGCTTGACTCCCAGCCCGAAGTTGGCAATCACCGAAACGCCGATAACAACCACGGTCAGACATCCGACCCAGATGAAAAGCAGCTTCTCCAGGTTCCCATTCTTCAACGTTTTCATTTCGTGGCCGCCCCATTGTGGTGGCTGGGCTCGTCCTTAACTGGACGCGCGTCCGTGCATGCGTCTCGACAACAGATCCTCACGTCGTGGGCTGGCAAGCAAAAAACCGCATCGTCCAGAACGGAGACCGTAGTCAGTTTGGTGTGATACCATACAGGCTTGTCCAAACGAAGTCCAGAGATATCCTATGGTTTAATAGGGATTTACGGAAGAGCTCGAGGAGGCCCCTCCATGGAAACCGTCGATCTCGTCAAGTGGGCCATTCCCGAACCCGAGGAGTGTCAACAGGCCGCCGAGGAGATCCGTCGGACCTACCCCGGGCTTACTCCCGAGGAGCTGGCATCGAAAACGATCCAGAAAACCAAGAGGACCGTGGCCGCGGGGGGCGCCGCCGCAGGCGCGCTGGCCAACCCAATTGTCCTCGTCCCGGCCGCGCTGGCCGACATCGGCACAACGCTGCGGATGGAGGGGAAACTCGCGGGGACCATCGCCGTCCTTCTGGACCCCGACTCCACCCGGGATCGGGACGCGTTTGCCGCGGATATCCTGGCCGTGCTGTTCGCCTCCACGGTGACCCAAGTCCTCAAGGAGCTGGGCGAGGAGGCTGCGGACCGTGCGACCAAGGTCGTGATCCGAAAGTACCTCAAGAAAGGGCTCCTAAAAGTCCTCCTGAAGTCTTCGTGCAAGTATCTTGCGATCCGCATCGCGCGCAGGGCGCTCATCACGAAGACCATTCCCCTGCTGGGGAGTGCCATCGGCGCAACCTGGAACTGGGTCGAGGCGAAAACGGTCGGACGGCGCGCTCTCCGCTACCACCGCAAGCGGGCAAGCGGGCGACTCCTTGACCACCCAAATTCCTACTGATATGATAGGCTTTCACTTCGCGACAGAGTCGAATTCGTTTTCGTAAACGACGTGGAATCCGGGAGAGAGAAGACCTACGAATCCGAACGGAGTACTTGAGATCGAGAACCAGAGTCTCACCAGGATCCTCTGCTCCGTGGTGGGGCTGGCCGTCATCATCGGAGGGATCGCCCTGTGGGACGGTTACAACGAAGACGAGGGAGCCGGGGGAAAGGGCCGCAAGAGCGGAACCCAACTCGCGGGAACGACGGCTCGACCGCCCCCGATGTGGACGTGGCAGTTCTCCTGTCCCAGGTGCCGCAGCGTCTGCCGGTTGCCCATGGGAAACCCTTCCCCACGCTGCCCTTTCTGCCAGAACGGCATGGTCCGGAGCGCGGCGGCCATCTCGCTCGTCGCCGGGGTGACGAACGTGACGGTGCCCCCCCCACCCATCGCTGCCACCCGTCGTCCTCCCCATCTGAACAAGGGTCCCTGTGTTCAGTGCCACTCTCTTTTGAGCCCGATCCCACCACAAATCCAGGCCACGGCGGTGTCCCCGCACGCCGACAGAGGGGCCTGCACCAACTGCCATAACGTGGTCAGTCCCACAGCGCCTTTGATCAAGGCGTACATGCCGCCGCCCCATCTCGTCAAGGGGGTCTGCGCCAAGTGCCACACTCTACAGCCTCCGGTCCCGCCCGCCATCCAGGCCAATGCGGTGCCACCCCATCCGGCTGGAGGTGCTTGCACCAATTGTCATGACATCATTCGCGCGACCGCCCCACCAATCGTGGCCAGCGCGATTCCACCCCACGCGGAGCGAGGTGCCTGTTCCGCGTGCCACGTGCTGAAGTAGGCCGCTCCTCGCCGAAAAGCCGTTGCCCCCCTCTCTGTAGGCGATCTACTGCCGTAGCAAACGGAGCCCCGGATATGCGAAAATGCTTGTTTCTCATCCGGAGACGAGCGCCGGAGAATCGACGATGACGGAAACGAAGCGACCGCACGCACGAAGGGACCCGGTCCGACTTTCCCACGGAAGCGGGGCCGCGCCGCTGGTGGCCGTCACGCTCGTGATCCTGGGTCTGGCCGCGATGTTCTCGGGGGGCGATCGATCCGCTCCCGTTGCCCGCGCGGGCCAGTCATGGTGGCTGGGCGTGGACCTCGTCGCGGCCAGCCCCTCATCCGCGGGCCCGGCCGGTGTAATCGTGCGGCGACTGCTGGTCCGTTCCCCGGCCCGGCCGGCGGGCCTGCTTCCCGGAGATCGCATTCTCTCCATCAACGGCGACCCGGTCTTGTTCCCTCAGGACGTGGAGAGTCTCCTCAAGGCGCCCGTCTCTTCCGGCTCACTGGACCTGGTGGTCTCGAGAGGCGACCGGACCGTCGACCTGCGGGTGGCTCTTCGAACCGTGCCCGACTTCCGCCGGGACATCGGCATCGTCCTGCTCATCCTGCTGACGGTCTTCGCCGGGTTGTACCTCACCGCGTTCGACCGGGTGAGCGTGGTGGGGACCGGGGCCGTTCTCTCGGTGATCGCCGGGACGCTCCTCGGTTTCTACGATCAGCAGGCCGCCTTCGGCTCGATCCGGATGGGCACGCTGTCGCTCCTGCTCGGGATGGGGGTCCTCACGTCGGCGCTCGAGAAGGCCGGGGTCTTCACCGTAGTGGCTCGTCGGATCAGCGTCCTCGCCGACGGAGACTGGTCACGATTGCTGTTCTTCACCTGCGTCGTGACCTACGCCCTGTCGACGTTCGTGAACAACCTCACGACGATCCTGGTTGTCTTGCCGGTGACCCTGGTCCTGGTGAAGGAACTGGGCGCCGATCCGAGACCGTTCGTCACGGGGTTGATCGTCTCCTCGAACCTGGGGGGCGCCTCGAGCATGGTCGGGGACTTTCCGAACATGCTCATCGCCTCGGAAACCGACCTGGCGTTCCGCGATTTCCTGCTCTACATGATGCCGCCGTGCCTGGTCCAGCTCGCCGTCACGATCTGGTTCCTGAAGAAGTTGAACGCCCCCGAACCGGAGACGGCCGGGCGGCCTGCCCCTCTCAGACCCGAGCAGACCTCCACGGACAAACCCGCGAAGCTCCGCCCTCTCCGGATGACGCAGTCTCTGGTCGTGCTCGTCGCGGTGATCGTCTGCTTCCTCTTCTCCGGACGCCTCGGCCTTCGTCCGGCGACCATCGCCCTGGCTGGCGGCTTCGCGATGCTCCTCCTCTGGAACCGGGCCGCGCCTCGCTTGATTTCCGGGGTCGGTTGCCGGGACCTCCTCTTCTTCGCGGCGCTGTTCGTGCTCGTGGGCTCTGCCGAGGCATCCGGACTCCTGGACACCGTCGGGGGCTGGATCGCCGACCTCGCGGGGGGACGACTTCTCTCGACCTGTCTGGTTCTGATGTGGGTCGCCGCCGTCGCCACGGCGTTCCTGAACGCCGGGCCGACGACCGCGCTTTTCGTCCCGGTCGTGAAGAGTCTGGGCATCGCCGACCCCAGCGGTCTTCTCTGGTGGTCCCTCTCCCTTGGCGTGTGCGCGGGTTCCAGCGCGACCCTGACCGGCGCCACGGCCGGTCCCGTGGCGCTGAGCAAGCTCGAGGAGTTCGACAACGAGGCCAGGCGGAAAGGGCGGACCGTTTCGCGGGAGCGCCTGTCGTTCGCGAGTTATGCCAGGGCCGGCGTGCCCCTGATGTTCGCGTTCCTGTTCATTTCGAGCGTCTACGTGGGACTGTTGACCGCCTGTCGCTAGACCGATCACCATGCACCCTGGACCGTCCGGAGACCAACACGGGACCGTCTGGGGAGACCTGTGCGTCACCGTCACGGCGCTGGCCTGCGTGGCCCTCGTCGTCGGCTTGGTCGTGGGATGGAAGTGGTCCCGACTGGGACGAGGGGAGCTGTCCGGGACGACCGAGACCCTGGCAGCCAAGGTGGAGGGACACAGGCGACCGCCACCGGGGACCGGTCTTCGATTCGTATGTCCCCGGTGCCGGAGCCTGTTCGAGCTTCCCGGGCAGGTCCGTAACCCCCCGTGTTCCTTCTGCAACGGTGAGCTGGTCCCCGAACGACCTCTCTTGACGACAGTGGCCGCGACGGCGACGGCCGGACCCGCGGCTCCCGAACCGTCACACTCGCTCCCGACCACCAGGATCTGGATACCCCACCGGGATCGAGGCCCGTGCGCATCCTGTCACGTCATCCTGTAGGTCTTCGAAAGAACCCGGCCCGCCTCGACGCGGCGGGGAAGCCCCACGGCGGCGAAAGCTTCCAGGACCGACCGGGTGGATACCCGATAGGAGGGATAACCGGCACAATATTGTCCGTCTCTTGATTCAGATGGAGACGTTGCACCCAAATTGGGCGCGTTGTATGCTTGTACCATGCGTATCATCGCACGGCGGACGCTTCGGCGTTTCGTGGACTCGCTTGTGGGCCAGAAAGAACAGCCGGCGGTGAAGGCTGCACTTGACGCCTGGTTCGATGAAGTCAAGAAGGCATCCTGGTCCAGCACCGCTGATGTGAAGCGACTGTATGCGACCGCGAGCATCGTGACGGCTGAGCGCATCGTGTTCAACGTGAAAGGCAACGACTACCGGCTGGTTGTTGCTGTCGACTTCGAGAAGAGCATCGTCTGGATCAAGTGGATCGGTACGCACGCAGATTACGACCGCATCGATGTGACAGAGGTGAATCATGGCGGGTGAGGTGAAGCCTATCCGTTCGGAGGCGGACTACGAACGAGCCCTTGCAGAGGTTGAACGCCTGTGGGGTGCCAAGGCGGGGACGAGGGAGGGAGATCGTCTCGACGTGCTTGCCACGTTGATCGATGCGTACGAGGCGATCCATCATCCAATGGACCCTCCCGATCCGGTGGAGGCCATCAAGTTCCGCATGGAACAGCAAGGGCTCAAACGCAAAGACCTGGAACCTATCATCGGGACCCGCACGCGGGTGGCGGAGGTGTTGAACCGCAGGCGAAACCTCTCGATAGCCATGATCCGACGACTGCACTCTCGGCTTGGGATCTCGGCCGAAGTGCTCATCCGTCCTTCCAGAACGCAGAAGGCGGCCTGACGACGACGGAGGAAAGCCAACCAAGTCCTCGGCCGAGGAGGGCGGACACCCATTGGGCGGGTAGCTGCCCAAGCTGGCGATTGTCCCCGACGACCCGCTCGCCAGCTCCATTTTCGAGATCGCGTGCCGCGGCGGTTATCGACGGCCGCTCCTGGACACGCAGGTCAGTCGTGAGCAGATCGATCGACAGCTCCGCCTGGCTGGTGCCGGGCAGAAGCTCGACGAGTTCAGGAGGCCGAAGGGACCCGATGGGAAGAGACTCAAGGTCCTGACGAAGGAGTCCTTCCCCTGGGATATCGGCATCCAGCCCCGGAGCCGTGGCACCGTGCAGAGCGATCGATGGCGCGGCAAGATGTCCGCCCTCGCCGGCGACAAGCTCATCACCGTCATCCCGGTACTCGGCTGGTGGGAGCGGCGCCCCGCCCTACGAACCCATGAGATGAGATTCTCTTTGATGATCTCGATCTTCGGTCGCGGCATCTACGCTGCCATCAAGCCCAAGGTGGAAGTACCGGTAGAGGCGACGATCGAGATTCCCGTCTCCGTCGGCTGATCGAAAGGTCGACCGTTTCGCCGAGATACTCCCGCGAGAAGTCCGAGCTTGTCCTTCCTCACTTGGACCAGCCGAGTGTTACCTTCGATACCGTTATCATGCCTGACGCAAGTGATGGTCTCGAACATGACCTGGGACGAAATCCGAGAGATGTATCCGGAGGAGTATGTCGTCATCGCAGTGGGCGGCGACCGTGATCTCCTCGATGAGGTAATCCAAATCGGTCGGATCCTGGCGGTCACTGTCGAATTCCTTCATTCGTTGTTTCTTCCTTGTCGTCCACTCCAACGCGCGTTGGTGCACTCCAAAAAAGATGGTTTCTCGCTGGGAGATTGACCCTTCATCGGGGAATAAGTCTCCTTGCCCAGGCAGCACTTCTTGAACTTTCTACCGCTCCCGCACGGGCACGGGTCGTTCCGGCCGACTTTGGGGTAAGAGACAGGGGCGGGCACAGGTATCCCTGACGTGGCGGGAGACGCGTCATCCTCAGCGTCCAGCTCCTCGTCTTCATCATCCTCGTCCTCGTCATCAGCGTGGAGAGGGTGGCTGCCGTTGTCGACGATGACCTTCCCACCGCAGTGAGGACAGGTCACTGGTAGGTCGAAGTCCTCTTCCCTCAGCAGAGACTCCCGGCGAGCAGCATCCCGCTGATCATCCAGGTCGAGCAAGCAGGTTCAGCACGACGAGCGCCTCGTCAGCCGAAGCATCTCCGGGCGGGATCGCCTCCAGGCCCGCCTTGAACGCCACGTCCGGCCAGAACCTGATGATGTCGCACAGTTCCGCTCGGAGCTGGCCTTCTGACCTCCTGAGCCATTCCGCCACGAGCGTAGCCGCAGCGTAGCCGCAGCCTTGCCTCCGGTCTGTGCGAGAACGCGACAGGCTTGAACCTGAACCTCCGGAGCAAGCTCTGAGAAGCGCTTCACCAGTAGGTTCGACGCGGGCTCTCCGAGGGCCACCAAAGCGTCCACAGCATCGGCCACCGCGGGGTCGTCCGGCTCACGGCCGAGCTGGTCAACGAGGAGCTCGAAGGCTCCCGGGAGCGCCAGCTCACGAAGGATGGCCAGGGCGTTGAACCGGCTCCAGGGAGGCACCTCGTCTCCTGGGCCCAAGAACTTTCGAAGCCGGCCCAGAACCTGATCGGAGGGGAAGGCACGGAGTCGATCGGCAAAGGCCCGTGCCAGATGGGAGAGGTCAACGGAGCGACCGATAATGCGAGTCACGCGGTTGAGCGGTAGATGTGTCAACATCGGTTCCGATACGGCAAGGCGGGACAAGAACATGGAAGCGGCAATCCTGACGAGTGGAAGCTCAAGTCCGCGCTCGTCTCGGGCCTCCTCCAGGATCCGGATGGGAGTCGATCGGTCCTTGAGGCCGAACACATCGTGTGCCCATCCGATGAGATCCGCGATCGGGTTCGCGGTTCGGTAGTCCAGGATGCGCACCAGGGCCTTCAAGTTGGCTCCCGAACGGACGAGTAGGTGGAGGTCGATGAGGGCCGTAACGTCCCCATAGACACACACGTCATCAACGACGCTCTGGAAGTCGAGACGATCCGGCAGCACATCGAGGAGACGCTGGACGCTCCTCTTCAGCCTTCGCTTCGCACGCGCCTGGGTCAACTCCCGCAGAATCGCGGATGGCCCACCTGGTAGATCGCGGCTCAGACATAGACCCAGCAAGCTCGTCTTCAGGTAATGATCGCTCGCGGGCAAGAACCGGTCGATCAACTCCTGCCCGACGAGGAGCCCCTCCTCGCTTCGTCCCTTCGCAATGGCCCGCACACAGGCCGCCGACCGACCGGAGGTTCGCCGGTCGCTGACTCTTCACCGCTGCAACGCTGTCGAGCTACTTGACAAGCTCTACGAAGGCGTACAGCATTTCGTGTATCGGGAGGAATAAAGAATGAGAGCACCGTTTCAGATACTTGCGATACCTTACAGAATAATTGACGACACGCTTATGTTCTGTGTCATGCATCGCTCGGATGCAGACTGGTGTCAATTTATCGCTGGAGGCGGTGAGGACAGTGAAACCCCCATAGAGGCGGCAAAGCGTGAGATTTTTGAGGAAGCCGGAGTTACAGTAAAAAATATTTTGCAGCTAACATTTAGGGCATATGTTCCAACTGATTGTTTTGCCGAACACCATCGCAAAAACTGGCCTGCCGATACTTATATTATTCCGGAGTATTGCTTTGCGTTTGAGTGCGATGGCAACATTGTTTTGTCTCACGAGCATACCGAATGTGCATGGCTGACATATGATGATGCCTGCAAAACGCTCAGATGGGACTCAAACCGAACTGCTTTGTATGAGCTGAAATGCAGAATGGAGAATAATGAATTGAGGACAACGCCTGTGGGATCTGCGAAGGCGAAGGGGCGGAACGGCCGATGGGAATGGTGAACCCCGGTGTCTTTGCAGGCACCGGGTTCAGAGAAGGAAAGACGCAGTACCAGTCAATCTGCGGGCTTGAGCCAGGATGTCGGCGCACCTGACGCTCAGCGTCTGATGCGCGGTGACCAAGAACTGGAGGCCGCGCCACAGCCCTGAAACCTTGCCGGGTTCATGCCAGGGCCGGCGCAGCAGCCATTCGGGAGGGGACGATCCTTTCGAGAAGCTGGGTCCGCCCCAAGACATTCTTGGCCACGAGCAGGTTCCACGAACAGTCGGTCGCGGTGGATCCTCCGGTTCCGCCGGCCAAAGCAGCAACGCAGCCGTGGTCCGCACCCAGGATGCCGAGTCGAAGCTTATCGTCTACACGCAGGCGGATATTCGGAAGAGCGAGGCGGACATCCAGGTCACCGAGTTCATGACCTTCTGGAGAAAGGTGCGGCGAGGGGTGGACCCGATGCTCGTGTTCGACTCCCGGTTCACGACCTACGCACACCTCTCCGCCCTGAACGCGATGGACGTGAAGTTCATCACCCTCAGGCGCCGGGGCGACAACATGATTCGCAAAGCGAGCGAGGCCGAGGGCTTCAAGACGATCCACATCCCGCACGAGAAGCGGAAGTACCCGAACCCACAGGCGCGCGAGTCGATCATCAAGATCGGCGGCTACGACGGCGACCTGCGCCAGATCGTGCTTCGCGGAACCGGCCGTGAGAAGCCGACATTCATCATCACCAACGACTTCGAGATGCCTACCTAACTTGTCGTCGGCAACTACGCGCGTCGGTGGCGCGTCGAGAACGTGATTGCCGAGGCGGTGAAGTTTTTCCACCTGAACGCGATCTCGTCGCCGATCCTGGTCAAAGTCGCGTTCGACGTGGCCCTCACGATGGTCGCCGATACGCTCTACACGATGCTTGCTGCGAAGCTCCGAGGCTCCGAGGCTTCGAAGAGAGTGACGCGCCGAAGTTGTTCCGCCATTTCCTTGATGGGAAGGGAGTGGTATCCGTTCGAGGCTCCCAGGTGACCGTCTCGTTCAGGCGCCGGGCGCATCACCCCGTTCTCCGAAAGATCCAGTGGGGCAAGATGCCTCGCGAACTACCCGCCCACCCCGACGCCGAACTGACTCTCCACTTCGCATGACCGATGGGGCATGACGTCATGACGGTACACCCCGCTGCGAAAATCGCTGTTGAAGCCTTCTGGAAGGCTGCTAACTGGGACTTCGCCGGAAAGTGCTACGCGGTTGCCGCAAAGTAATTCGCTTTGAGAAATAGGGCCGTTCACGTTTCGGACTAAGCCGACATCGCGGCGACCTCCTCCTCTTCACAAGCTGAACCAGGAACACTCGCACCGATCACGATCACGCCCACCGCCGGTCGGCCGTTCCGGTGGCGGTGAGCGAACCTGTGGGGGTGCTCGCGCTGGTGGACAACGCTCGGAGTCTCCTACCTGTACCAATCGCCGACGAACGCGCTGAGCGGCACGCGACCGATGAACCTGCCGTACTCATCTCGGTAGTTGCGATAGCGCCCCTCGTCCACGTAGCTGTACCCCCTGAACTGGTAAGGGTTGTACGTCGTGACGACGGGAGAGCCGACAACTCGATAACCATCGCGATGGTAGTTGCCGCTGTAATAATAATGACCGCGATCCCGGTGGTGATGCCCTCCGAAAATCGAGAAGCTGGCCGCCGAAGCGGGGATTGCGATACCGACGAGGACCGCCACGATGACAAGGGCCTTGAGGTTCTTTGTGATCCATGCCATGAGAATCACCCTTCCGGGGCTCGGCCTACAGCTCGAGCCTGACACCTGGAATGGGACTAGCCGGTGTTGCGCCACACGTTCCATTCGGGTCTATTTGGTTAGTGCCCTCTTGCGCGCCTTAGGTCCATACGTTTTCACAAAATCGCTCGCGCATTGGATGAGGGCAATTCACTGACGAAGCGGCCGGAGGAAGACCCGCTCTTTTCCTTGCTCCCATCCGATGTCCTCCCTTGTTCTCACACAGCCCGAAGGTTGGGCTTGCGTCCGCGATTCTGGACCTGGAAGCGTTCCAGACTGACAGTGGAGACGCCAGCAGGCGTGGACGAAATAGTTACTACCTTATGACGACTTCGGGCGACAGTATCTGTGTCAGGAGACAACGACAAACGAACTCTGGGAGGTCAAATCATGAGAATCTTGCTTTTTACCGTGCTCGGATTGATGCTGTGTCTGGCGTCTACGAGTGCAACTGCAAAGAATCCTGGGAACCACGGCCGCGGCAATGGCGGTGGCGGCAACGAGCTCGGAGTATCCCACGGCCAAGGTCATCCGGCATTCTCCAGCTCGTTTCCACGGGGTAACGCCTGGGGTCTCCGGAGGAACTCCGGACTCCCGGTTGCTCGCAGCGCCAAACATGGTCGACTGACCAATCCCCTCGAGAATCAAACAATACGCCGCGCCGGGCACACCTGGCAGTGGAGTACGTCGAACCAATCGTGGACCCTTCTTGAGTGAGGATGAACAGTCGCTCCGGGTCGAGGCAACTCCGGATTTTCAAAAGATGGACGGTCGCAATGACCGGCGCAGCAGGAATCGGATGGCGTCCGGGCCGTAGGTCCTCAGCAAGACAATGCTTCCTGCGCCCTTCAAGCCCCGCTTCGAGCACCTCGGTGCAGTGCAGACGACGTCGTCAACGACTGTCGGCACAGCCAGATCTCCCTCCCGCAGATTCCACACTCATCCGGGGATCGAACATATGCCTGTGTATGGTTTTTGCCATAATTTGTCCACCTCATTGAGGATCTTTGGATCACCGCGGAATCTACGATCCAGGCGATCCTGGACATCCCTGAGGACCACCTCGGGTACGAAAAAACGTCCGTCTGGAACACCCGGGCCAAGAGCTCGGCCCACCCCTGAATCGGGGCTAGAATCGAAGTCGCATCCCACCGCTGAGAGTGTAGGTCTGGAGGCCGCGTTGCCCGGTGCCCACGTCGTAGTCCACGTACGCATGGGCGTTCTCGCGGACCAAGGCACTCACTCCGAAACCGAGGTAGGCGCTGTCGCGCGAGGGCGCCGCCGTCACCACTGCGAGAGGGGTCGGCGAGCCGACGAACTGGGCGCCGATGGTCCGCGCGTTATCCCCGAACTCGTGGGCCCAGCGTAGCCGCAGCTCAGGCACCAGACGGCCGTGGTGAAGGGCGATCTCGTGCGCGATTCGCGTTCCCAGCAACAACCGGAGCGAGTGAGCGTTCTGGCCGAACACGGTCAGAGCTCCGGCACCGCCCGATTCGGTGAACTCGTGGAGGTCCAAGCCTGTCCATTCCAACGACGCGGTCGGACCGAACGTCCATCGGTCACGCTTCCACATTTTACCGCCGCCGAGGTAGGCGGATGTGGAGTTTCCGGAATTCGTCGATGTGAGGGGAGACAGAAAGCCGGAGAAGGCGATCGCCCGCGAGCTCGTGAAGTGATGATCCCCGTACCAGAGCGCCAGGTCGGCGAACGTGGACCCCTTCTCGTAAGAAGCGTAGGGCCCGATGCTGGTGTTGCGGGCGTGGATGCGTCCGCCCGGCTGGTCGAAGTTCCCGTCGGTGTCGCCGTGAGCTGCCAAGATGCCGACAGTGAGCGTGTCGGAGATCCTGCGGTCGTATCCCAACCTCAGCCCGCCGTCGTGGAAGGCGTATCCGGTACGAACGCGTTCCAGTGATCCCTCGTCGGTGGCTTGCCGGGCGTAGGTGTCGTAGCCGGTCGCGTTGACGAAGTACGAGGACTTCTTTTTCCGGGCGACGATCGGCGAAGCCGTCAGGAAGGCGGGGAGTCCTGTGTGACCGATGGTTCGGCCCGCGGCAGTGCCCTCACGGAAAGAGTAGGGGGCGACATCGGAGAGCCGCCCAGACCCGTAGGTCGATCCGCCCCGCTCCCGCAGCGCAGCCACGAACGAATGGGCGTTGTTGAAGACGATCGCCTTCTGGACGTCGAAGAACTCCGGAGAAAGCTGGTCCAGTGCCGCGCGCGCATCGCTGGCCGAAGCGCCGGAGAGAGCGTTGCCCAAGCTGGCGAGCGCCGAGCTGCCGGCGTCGATCCCAGCCTGCAGCGAGTGCAGAATCGAGGACTGGCCCGGAGTGTGCGCCAGAGCCAGCAGGTTCGATACGAACGAGAGCTCCAGCGATCCATCGGGCCCGATGCTTTGGGACACCCGCTGTCCCGGTGGGAGAAGGCTCAGGTCCAGGGAGGCAAACTGACCGGTGATGCCACCCGTGGCGGTGAGGAAGCTGAACTTGCTGCCGGCCGGGGGTAGGAATCCACCGAACGGCACGACTTTCAACACGCCGCCAGAGATCGTTGCTGTTCCCCCGCTTACCACGAGCCTGTCAAAGTTTGTCAAACTGGCGATCTCCAAGATGAAGTTTCCGCCCGCGTTCGTGAAGTTCCCTCCGTTGATGGTGAGCGTCCCAGGGGAATGGCCTGGCGAGATCGTTCCTGAATTGATCAGGTTCCCGTTGACGGACCCGGAGCCGCTCAAGGTGCCGTTGGCCGAGATGGCCACCGGACCGACAACGGATCCATCGAGGCACAGAGTGCCAGCCATCACGGACGTGCCTCCCGCATACGTGTTGATGCCGGTGAGTGTCAGGCTGCCTGCATTTTGCTTGGTGAGGTTGCCCGACCCGGAGATCGCGCCGGAGTAGGTGCCGTCGGTATCTTGATCGAACACTAAGTTGGCGTTGTCGAGGATGTTGCCCTGCAGGCTCGTGGTGTTGCCCTGCAACGTGCCGCCGCTCACGGTGGTGCCGCCCGAGTAGCTGTTGGCGCCGGTCAGGATCAGCGTACCAGCGTTCTGCTTGGTGAGGTTGCCCGACCCGGAGATCGCGCCGGAGTAGGTGCCGTCTGTGGCCTGATCGAACACTAGTCTGGCGTTGTCGAGGATGTTGCCCTGCAGGCTCGCGGTGTTGCCCTGCAACGTGCCGCCCGGCACGGTGGTACCGCCTGAGTAGCTGTTGGCGCCGGTCAGGATCAGTGTGCCGCTTCCGGTCTTTTCCAGCGAGCCACCGGAGCCGCTGATCACGCCGGAGAACAAGGTGCTGGAGTTGTCCCCGCCGGCGGTGAGACTGACCCCGTCGAGGGTAACGTTGCCGGCGCCGGCAAGTGAACCGATCGTCGCGCTGTTGCCGTTCAGGTCGAAGGTTGCCCCGCTGCTCACGATCAGCGCCGTGCCGGAAGGAATCGCAGTGGACGACTCGATCCGCAGGGTTCCTCCGGTGATCTGCGTTGAACCTCCATAGGTATTCGTGCCGGACAGCGCGAGAGTTCCAACCCCTGACTTGGTGAGATTCCCCGACCCGGAGATCGCGCCGGAGTAGGTGCCGTCGATGGCCTGATCGAACACCACCGCGGCATTGTCGAGGATGTTGCCCTGGAGGCTCGAGGAGTTGCCCAGCAAGGTCCCGCCCGTCACTGTGGTTCCGCCCGAGTATGTGTTGATGCCTGTCAGGATCAGCGTACCAGCGTTCTGCTTGGTGAGGTTGCCCGACCCGGAGATCACGCCCGAGTAGGTGCCGTCGGTATCTTGATCGAACACCAAGCTGGCGTTGTCGAGGATATTGCCCTGCAGGCTCGTGGTGTTGCCCAGCAAGGTTCCGCCCGTCACTGTGGTTCCGCCCGAGTAGGTGTTGATGCCTGTCAGGGTCAGCGTTCCGACATTCTGCTTGGTGAGATTCCCCGACCCGGAGATCGCGCCTGAGTAGGTGCCGTCAACGTCTTGATCGAACACCACCGCGGCGTTGTCGAGGATATTGCCCTGGAGGCTCGAGGTGTTGCCCAGCAAGGTTCCGCCCGTGACCGAGGTTCCGCCCGAGTAGGTATTGAGGCCTGTCAGGGTCAGCGTTCCGACATTCTGCTTGGTGAGATTCCCCGACCCGGAGATCTCGCCCGAGTAGGTGCCGTCAACGTCTTGATCGAACACCACCGCGGCGTTGTCGAGGATGTTGCCCTGGAGGCTCGAGGTGTTGCCCAGCAAGGTTCCGCCCGTCACCGTGGTCCCGCCCGAGTAGGTGTTGAGGCCTGTCAGGGTCAGCGTTCCGACGTTCTGCTTGGTGAGGTTCCCCGACCCGGAGATCTCGCCTGAGTAAGTGCCGTCAACGTCTTGATCGAAGACCACCGCGGCGTTGTCGAGGATGTTGCCCTGAAGGCTCGTTGTGTTGCCCAGCAAAGTTCCGCCCGTCACCGTGGTTCCGCCCGAGTAGGTGTTGATGCCAGTCAGGGTCAGCGTTCCGACATTCTGCTTGGTGAGATTCCCCACTCCGGAGATCGCGCCCGAGTAGGTGCCGTCGATGTCTTGATCGAACACCACCGCGGCGTCGTTGTAGATGTCGCCCTGGAGGCTCGAGGTGTTGCCCTGCAAGGTTCCGCCCGAGACCGTGGTTCCGCCCGAGTAGATATTGATGCCTGTCAAGGTCAGCGTGCCGTTACCGAATTTGTACAGAGAGCCTCCGGAGTCGCTGGTCAGCACGCCGGAGAACACGGTGCTGGAGTCGTCCGCGCCGACGTAAAGACAGCCTCCGTCCATGGTGACGGTGCCGGCGCCGGCAAGCGAGCCGATCATCGGGTTGTTGCCATTCAGGTCGAAGGTCGCCCCGCCGCCAACGATCAACGCCGTGCCGTAAGGAATAGCGTCGGACGACTCGATCCCCAGGATCCCGCCGGTGATCCGCGTCGCACCTCCATAGGTATTCTTATAGTCGGTACCCCATGATGAATGGTTACCTGTCAGCGAGAGGGTTCCATCGCCTGCCTTGGTCAGGCCTCCCCCCGACCCCCCGTCGGATATGTAAAGAAATGCGCTGGATGGGAGATCGTTTCCATTCGTGTCGATGGTTCCGCCATTCGAGCCCAGAGTGACGGTGGGTGGGCCGTTCTGCACCGGGTTCTGGGGCTGTGTGACGTTGGCTCCCAGCTTGAGCGTTCCGCCGTCCAACTCGAGAAAAAGGGTTTGTCCAAGGGCGTTGTCGCAAGCGGCCACCAGTGTGCCGCCGATGATCGAGGTGCTGCCGGAGTAGTCGTTGTTACAATTGGTCAGACTCACGGTCCCGGCGCCGTTCAGCGAGACAACGCCAGTAGACCACACGTCGCGGATCAACACGTCGATGGTCTGGCTCTGCCCGGAGGTGGGCGCGAACGTCAGTGTGGCAGCATACAGCTCCAGGAGCTGGCTCGTTGGCCCCAGCGTAACGCTGTTGTTTACTGTAAGCGGGTTCGTCGTCGAGATGGCGTTCAGAAATGTCAGAGTATCGCCGTCTTTCGCCAGGGAAAGGTCGGTGATGAGGTCGGACTCGTCATTGACGAAATACTCCGTGGCCCGGGCGATCCGCACATTCGCCGGCGCCAGGATGAAGGCGGAAAGCACGAGTATTCGTAGAACACGCATTGTCGGCCTCCGCTGCCCCTTCGGGGCGATCACGATTCGCGCTCCCAAACGCAGCTCATTTCGAGCTCAACCATCGTCTCACGGTCTGAAGAGTTTTTCAATGCTCACTTTCCCCGGCCGACGCTGTGGAAAAGGCGATTGAGACGGTTTCTCCAGACCGGATCTGGGCTTCACTCACGGCAACCCGGCGGGCAACCGTGTGGCCTTTCGCGGCTCGCGCGGTCAGCCGTAACCGGTAGAGGTCGAGCGGCCGAACCTCGGTGCCGCGGGAAACACGGTCGGTCGAGTATGGGACAATCCAACGGAGCCGGCCCCGGGCGTCGGCTTGCGCGAGCTTCGAGTATACGAACCGCCGTCCGGTAGAACGGACTTCCAGAGGTAGACGCAGTTCCCCTATTGTCCCGGGTGGCGCGGGGGCTTCGAGCAACGCGCCCGGCACCACCTCGAATACCTTGACCTCCGGATGGGTGGAGACATCGTACTCGATTCCGTTCGGCGTCACGGCGGCCTCCAGAGGAGGGCGAGCCGGCTCGAACGGCTGGATGCCGTCCGGCGTCCCCAGGGGGACCGCCATCCTCAGGAGGTTGACTCCGTCATGAAGGTAGAAGTGCCGGCAGCGACGGGGGCTTTCGTACACCAGTCGATAATGAGACAGTCCGTTGCCGGTGTTGTAATAAAGACGGACCGAGATCGCGCTGTCGTACGACGCGCCGTAGGTGGCTGGCTCGAGACGACGTCCCTGAATGTTCACGAAACCTCCGGCCTTGCGATACGATTCCAGCGACCGTCGGGCAAGGAGCACCCACGAGAGGTATTTCTGGGCGACGCCGCGAGCGTCGACCACCATGTACCGAACTCGCTGCGCGGGGGAGCAGTCCGGGCACAGGAGCGCCAGCGACTCCTCCTCGTCGGAGGTCAACCACCATTCCCCGGCTCGAATCGACGGATACCGGCTCCACACCGTGGGACGCGAGGCCAGGGCCGTGATGATGTTTCCGCGCTCCCAGGAAGCGGCGATCCCGTAGTCCATCCCACGGCGCGGTGCCTTGTGCGCGGATGTGATCGTAAGCGGCACGGGCTCGGGGGTGTTGTGTCGGAGCCATTCCGCGGTCTGCTCCCACCCTTCGTCGATTTCGATCAAGTCTTGTACCATCGCCGGGGTGGCCCAAGGCAACCGGAACCAACGCGAGAACAGAGGTGGGACAAGTAAAGTCACCAGCAGCGTCGGGATGATTGCCGGATGCGCACGGAATCCGGCCTTGTGGGCAACCGGTTCCAGGCATGCGAGCGCCAGACCCGCGAGCAGCGCCGATAGAGCCGGCACTTGGTAGCCGTAGTCGTGCGACCGGTACCAGAGCAGCCCCAGCAGGACCCCGCAAGTGGCGGGAACCACCGCGCTCAACGCTTCCGGAGAGCGGATCGCGCGGTGAACGCAGAGGGGAAGGGCGAGGAGTGCCAACACCCAAGGCGGGCCCAGACTCGAAAGACAGGACGCTGCCGTTACCTCGTTGTTCTCCTGGACGAGCGAAGTCTTTGCGTTGAGCAGGGCACAACACAGCCAGCGGCCCTTTGCCGTACCTGCCAGGACCGCGACGACCGGTACGCTCGACAAGAGCAGCGCGATGAGCGCCACCCGGGCCGGAGACAATCCCCGCCGGAGGAAAGCACGTGCCGCATGGAGATAAAGAGCCGGCCCGACCGCCAGGATGCCGGCGCCGCACAAACCCGGGTACAGCGAGACGTACGTCAGCACGGCCGTTGGCATCCCCAGGGAAACCGCCCCCACCCCGACGAGGACCACCCCCCCGAACGCTAGCGCGGCGATCGAACTGGCCCGCGGGTCGAGCCCGTGGAAGATCTCCAGCGTCAGCATCGGCCACAATCCGCCGAGGATTATCGCGATGTAGAGGGCACCGCCGGTCCAGGTGAATACGAAGAGGACCAGAGGGGTCGCTGAGACCAGCGCGGCGCACAGGTAGCGTCTCCAGCTGTCTATCTGTCTCTGTTGCAGGAGGTGGCACAGCCCCATCACCGTCCCCAGAGAGAGAACGATTTCGGCGATGTGGTGGTCGGCGTCGCCCAGCACCGATCGTTCCAGTGACTCTCCCGGGTACATCACGAAAGCGGCGCACGTCCACAGAGCGAGCCCCGGAGAGTGCCAGAGGCGCGCGAGCGCGTGGAGACAGAGCACCGCCACCGCTCCCAGGAAGACGGGCATCCAGGCACAGACGCGCTCCAGTACGGCATCGTCCGGGTCCCCTCCGTTCAGCAGCAACGCCGTGCCTGCGAGCGTCAGGTCGAAGAGTCCGGCCGCGTCGGACCGGATCTCCCGGGGGAAGTTGTCCAGCAAGTCCGCGCGGTCCAGGCGAGGGAAGTGGTGCATCGCATGGCGGGCGATGCGGAGGTGGTAGTAGCTGTCGGTGTCGAGGAGCCGGACTCGTCCGGAATCAGGGAAGATCAGGTCGCGGACCGGCAAGCTCCGCATACCCATCTGAAGGAGGCAGAGCACGAGCAGACTTACGGTGGGTCTCCACGGTATCCGGGTCTTGATTCCTCCAACGCCGCTTGTCAACGCCTTCAATTGCCCAACATCTTTCACCTAAAACTCGCAAAAAGACCCGTCACCGATGTGCTTCAGGTCGCCCTTCGTCAGACCGAAAAGCCGGGCTTCAGGTCGTCTCGGACCAGGTTCGTCATCGCGCCAAGCTCTATCTGAGGCGCAGGAACCGTCGCCCTGGCTGCTTCCAGGCACTTGAGGATAGCTACTTCATCTTCTTCTTCGCCAGGAAGTCGTGTTCGTCGCTCCAGAACATGAAGATCGTGCCGATCATCGGCTTCGTCGCCATCATATCGCAGGCCGTTTCGTCGAGCGAGTCTCATCGGTGAGGGACTTGACAAGCAAGTTCCTTCAACGGGAAAATCACACGGGCGTCCTCGTCCAGTCCCTCCCGTTGCCGACGATTATTCAGACTCCATTCAAGGTCCCGCGCGGGCCCTTGCTTGGCTCCCCCGGGTGCGGAACGAGCGGCGTTGACGCCTGAAAGGCCAGGACTTGGTAGATGTGGCGTCTCACGAACCGGTGGATGTGGTCTACCTGTGGGTCGACGGCTCGGACCCGGAGTTTCGGGAACAGCTTCGAGCCGCTTCGACCGGAAGTGCAGAGCACGATCCGCGGGTCAACGGGTCCTGTCGCTTCCGCGACAACGGAGAGCTCCTGTATTCCCTGCGGTCCGTGACTCGGTTCGCGCCTTGGGTCAACCACATCTACGTGGTCACGAACGGACAGAAACCTGGATGGCTCGACACCCGTCACAGCCGGGTCTCCATCGTGACGCACAAGGATATCTTCCCGGACCCCGGATGCCTTCCTTGCTTCAACTCCGGCGCGCTCGAATGGAATCTTCACCGAATCCCCGGCATCTCGCAGAAATTCCTGTATTTCAACGATGACTACTTCCTCGGGCGAGAGACCCCACGCGATCGGTTCCTCCTTCCCGAAGGCCGACAGGTACTCTACTTCGAGCACAGCGCTCTGCACCGGAGGATGGCCTCCGGCGCCGCGCTCGCCCGTTCCTATCTGCACACGGGCCGTCTTCTCGACGAACTTCCGTTATTCAACCAGTACAGGAGGTACAGGCGAGCATACTCCACCTATCCCCTTGACCGGCTACCCTTTGTCCGGCCACGGCGGCTCCTCCCGGCCCACGTCCCGCAACTCTACGACCGCGACATACTGTGTGAGCTCGAGACGAGGCTGGCTCCTGCAATCCAGGAGGTCCGGGGTCATCGGTTCCGCCATCCTCGGGATGTCATTCTTCGATTGGCGTATCACTATTATCTGGTCGAGGGGGACGCCCCGGCCCGTGATCCTCAGGTCGAATGCCTCGACTGGGGCAGCCCCGAATTCTTCTTCGTACGTCTCCTGGAACCCGAACAGAAACTCCACGAGGAACTCCGTCGCCTCTCGCGAGTCAGGCCGCAGTTTTTCAACATGAATGACGATCTGGGTGATGCGGATCCGGGACACCCGATCCTGAGTGCGGCCCGCGATTTTTTGGAGACGTATTTCCCCGAGCCGTCACCGCTGGAACGTGCCTCGTGAAACGCATCCTTTTAGTGTGGCCGCGCCTGAGGCCTCCGGGCGGCGGACAGGGGTTGACGGCCTGGCTGATCCACGGTCTCCTCGAAAATACGCCCCATTCCATCGAGCTCGCCTGTCTTGAAAAACCGGATGTCGAAGCCCTCGATACGTTCTTCGATACCCGTCTGACCTCACCTCGTCGCTCCCTGGTGGTCCACCAGGCCCCGGCCTCCATCGGTTTCGTCATAAGGGGCCTTTGCTCGTTGGGTTTGCGATGCGCTGCTCTGGAGATGGCCTTGCTGGAGCGCTGGGTCCAGGCCCTGACCCGGCGCCGGGGGCGATTCGACCTCTACGTTTCGACGTGTAACGAATGGCAGTTTCCCGGGGACGCCCCCGCTCTCTGGTACATCCACTACCCCAGGTATCATCCGGAGCGGGGGGTCGGGGAGCTCCGGTGGTTCCACCGGTTTCCCGGGGTCCTCTGGATGTACCGAAGCCTCTGCCGAACCCTCGCGGGACACGGGCACCCACGGATGGCTTCGCTCACGGTGCTGGCGAATTCCAAGTGGACCGCCCAGCGGTTTCGGGAGGCTCACGGTTTCGACGCCGAGGTGGTCCACCCTCCGACCCCCGGAGAGGTGTCCGGAGGTGAGCGCTGGCAGGACCGCGCGAACCGGTTCGTGATGGTTGGCCGGCTGTCACCGGAAAAGCGGATACCCGAGGTCGTGAGCATCCTGGAGAGGGTGAGGCGTTCACTGACGCCGAGCCGCTCCCCCTCCCTTCACATCATCGGCTCCTGGGATTCGAACGCGCGGTTCCAGCGCCGTCTGGAAGATCTCTTCTCACACCACCGCGACTGGATTCGCCTCTCCATCGATCCTCCCCGTCAGGAACTGAGTCGCATCCTCCGGACCAGTCGTTATGGCATACACGGGATGACCGATGAACATTTCGGAATGGCGGTCGCCGAGATGCAGCGAGCCGGATGTGTGGCCTTTGTCCCGAGCACCGGGGGACCGCGCGAGATCGTCGGAGACGAGCCGCGGCAGATCTATGACTCCGACGATGAGGCCGTAGAGAAGATCTCCAGTGTCCTGCAGGATCAGCGTGTTCAGCTCGAACTGGCCGAGAGAGCGGTCCGACGGCAGGACCTCTTCTCGACCGGGAGGTTCGTGAAAGAATGTCTCGATCGGGTGGCGGGACTGTTTCAAGACAAACCCCAGGCTTGAATTGACCCAGTTCTTGGATTCTATCAGGCGAGTCCTGACACTGCAGACGGGGTACAGATGGGGGATCAGGGTCGATAAAGAGTATTGCGAGCCGTGGCGCGTGGGTCCTATTATCTTGGCAGTCGCATTCCGGAGCCTGTCGAGGTGAGGCTACACAAGGCTCCCAGGACCCGGTAGAGACCATGATCCTTTCTCCCCAGATCGATGCGCCGGCCGAGACCTCGAGCCTCACTCCACCGGGGGGTTCTCGTCCCGTTGCCACGGACTGGCCTCTCGGGGCCCAGGTCGCGATCTGTGGTGGAGGCACCGCCGGGCATGTGATGACCGGTGTCGCTCTAGCCCAGGCCTTTCGGGCATCCGGGCCAGGTCTCGACGTTCTCTGCATCGGCGGCACGGATGGATTCGAGCGCAAGATCTACGGTTCCAGCAAGTTCCATTTCGTGACCGTCCCCAGCGGTCCCGTAGCCGGCCAGGGCGACCGCCGCATGATCCGCGGCCTCGGGCGAAGCGCTGCCGGAGTCCTTGCGGCCTGCCGTGTCTTCAATCAGGTGAAAGTCGTTCTGGCGATCGGTGTGGGGGGGTACGCGTCCGTGCCCGGCATCCTCGCCGCGCGCCTTGCCGGGATCCCCACGGCCATCGTCGAACTGAATGCCTATCCGGGAATGGCCAACCGTCTGCTGGGGTTTCTGGTCGAACGCGTGTACCTGGGACCACTGACCCTGGGGCATGGGTTCTCCCGCGCCGATGAGGTCCGGATCGGTTTGCCGGTGCGGTCCGATCTCCCCTCCGGTCGGCCCAGACTCGCTTACGATCCGACCCGCTCCGGACTCGTCAAGATCCTAGTGACCGGCGGTTCTCTGGGATCCGGGTTCCTCAACCGGAACGCTCCCGTGATGCTCAGCCGCCTCGCTCGATCTGGAGTTCTCCTTCAGGTGACGCATCAATCCGGGGCGGATACGCCTGGTGATGTAGCCCTCACATACGGCGAGGCCGGTATTCACGCGACGGTTCGTCCTTACTTCGATGATTTCCTGGCCCGGCTGGTCGAAAGCGACTTCGTGATCTGCTCTCCGGGAGCCCTTACTCTGGGTGAACTGTCGGCCCTTGGAGTCCCCTGCATGGTGGTGCCGGACCCATCCGCCGCCCATGATCATCAGACGGCGAATGCGACGGTCTTCTCTCGGCTGACCGGCTGCCTCTGCTCGAGCGCCGATCGATGGGATTCCGAGAAGGTGGCCCAGGCCATCTTCGAGCGTCTACGGGAGCCTGCGAGGCTTCGATCCGAGGTGGCCCGAATGCGCGCCCTGGCACCTTCGGATGCAGGGCTGAGGCTGGTGCAAAGCGCTTCCTCGTTGATCCGGTGGCGTGGATGATCACCGTACAGGACGAGTCGCAGCCCTATGGCGCAAGAACGCATCAATGGGTAGGGCCAGAGGGCTCCGCGGCTACGAGCCTGTCGGGGAAAGCCATCGCTCGAACACCGTGTCGTGCCATGCCTCCTCCCAGCCGGCCGTGTTCGTCCGTGTCACGGACCCTCGCATGAGGGCCAGAGCGGATCCGCTGGCGGGAAACCCCTCCAGGACGGCGGCAAGCCGGTCCGCCAGCGTGGCCGCCGAGTCGAAAAGGAGCGCATTCTGGCCCGGGACCAGGCGATCGCGCAGGACAGGACCGTAGTCGAAGGCCAACACCGGCAGGTTCGACGCGTGCATGTCGACGATCTTCATCGGGAAGTCCAGTCCCGATGCGGACCTGTGCAAACAGAGCCCCAAGTCCGCCGAGGCCAGCAGGTCCGGATACACGGTCAGTCGCACGAACACCATCTGGATCCTCACGAATTCGAGATCCAGTGAGGCGATGCGCTCCTCGAGGCGAGCTCGCCCCGGCCCCTGGCCCGAGATGACCATGGCAACGGGCGGGAGGGCCAGTCCGGTGGGACCTCCCCTGCGAGCCCTCACACGGGCCTCGTAGCGCACCAAAGCATCGACCAACATGTCCAGGTCCTCGTCCAGGCTGTAACTCGAGGAACTGGCCAGCAGGGCGGTCGATGTCTCGATCCGGACCCCTGTGATGCGTTCGAACAACTCGCGCCGCTCTGGGAGAGCCCGCGGAGCCATCCCCCAGCGCGCAAGGTCGGGAAGGACGGCCACGCGGTCGAGCCCCCAGCTCTCGCGGAGGAATCTTGCCAACGCCTCTGTGACCGCAAGATGCCCATCGGCTCCGCGCCCCAACAATCGCTCCAGAGCGCGCAATGCCCGCCAGATCGGACCTCTCGTCCCAAGTCGCAATACGGCCATGTCATGACCGAAATTGTGCCAGTCCACCACCAGCCGAACTCGGCGAGTTCGAGCCACGAGGAGCGCTACCGGCAAGGATGGATGGGTCGGAGGATTCTGCGCGATGAAAATGTCCGGTCGCGGCAGGAGCAGCAGAGACCTGGCAAGTTCGAGCCCCAATCCGATCTGGCGGAGGAGGGCCGAACCCATCGACCAGTCCCGACCGGAACCCCGCGGCCCACACCCGAAGCGGTCGGCAAGGGGGACCGGGTGGAACCTCGGATGATCGGTCAGAAAGACCGCGGGCGGTGTGTGGAAGAACCCGGCCAGCCAGACTTCGAAACCGTGCCGGAGAAGGGATTCGGCGTGGGCCATCATCCTCGGGGATCGGCCGATGTCTCCCAGAACAATGAGGCACGCTCGACCGACCGGATCGCCGTTTGAGAGAGGTGGCGTCCGTTCTCGCGTATCTGCTTCCGACGAGACGCTGCCGATGGCGGGACCTTCCCTTTGTCCGACCCGGAGGGCACGGAGCTGTAGGTCGAGTGCGGTGAACAGGGCCCGAGAGCCTCGGTTCACCCACCCGTCATCGGCACACACACTAGATGGATGATCAGGCCCTGTCAACGGGCAGGGCTGCTCCCGCTTCCGATGCGCAGCTTGACCCACCCAGGTCGGGGAGATAGCCTGGAGGTTCCGGCCCGAATCGCGGCAAGACGGCCGTGGTTGCAGCCAGTGCCCCTTTCGGGTTTCGGCACGCCCGTAAGAACCTATGAAACACGTCGTCAACGATCAGACCACCTTCGCGGCCGAAGCGCAAGGAGATCCGGCTCGCGAGCGTTTTCCGGCCTTGATCGAGGGGTTCCGCTATCGTCCGGAGGTGGACGGAATGCGGGCCGTGGCGATCATCGCGGTGCTGCTGTACCACGCCGGTCTTGGCCTTCCCGGAGGCTTCATGGGGGTCGACGTGTTCCTGGTCATTTCGGGGTACCTGATCACGTCGCAGATCGTCGGAGATCTGGAGTCCTGTGAATTCACTCTGGTGCGTTTCTGGGAGAGGCGTGTCCGGAGGATCTTGCCCGCCGCGGTGGTCATGGTGTCGATCACCTTGGCCGCCGGCTGGTTCCTGCTGCTGCCGGACGCGTACTCGCGATTGGCCGGCTCGGCGGCTTGGCAGGCGGTCTTCGGGGCGAATTTCTACTTCTGGATCACGTCGGATTACTTCACCAGCGCCGCCGGGGTCCTGCCGCTGTTGCATACGTGGTCGCTTGCGGTGGAGGAGCAGTTTTACCTGCTTTTTCCGGTCATACTTTGGGCATGTTACCGTCTCTTGTCGCTGCGGAAACGGACGGCCTATCTCGCGCTGTTTGCCGCAGCCGCGGTCGCGAGCTTGACACTCAGCGTCGCGGCCGTCCGGCACCGTCCTCTCGTCGCTTTCTACCTTTTGCCCGGTCGCGCTTGGGAACTCTTGATGGGATCGTTCGTGGCGTTGCTTCCGGCGAGCGTCTCACCCAGTCGGGTGGCGTGGCGAAACGTCGCCGACTGCTTGGGAATCGCCGCGATCCTCGGCCCTTGTTTCCTGTATACGCGAGGCACGCCTTTCCCGGGCCTTGCCGCGATTCCACCCTGCTTGGGCACGGCGCTGATCATTTGGGCCGGGCGGATACCGCTGCCTGACGGGCATCGGCGACTGCCGGTGGAAAGGCTCCTGGCCTCCGGTCCCGTGGTGTTCGTGGGACTGATTTCCTATTCTCTGTACCTGTGGCATTGGCCCTTGTTCGCCGCGACGAATTATTTGGTATTCGGGCCGCAGCCGCTTGTTCTACGCGTCTCCCTGGCCGCGTTGGCGGTGCTGCTCGCCGTCATTTCCTGGCGGATCGTCGAGACGCCGCTGCGGATGCGCCGGGTCTTGCCGAGCCGGACGGCCATCTTTCTGGGCGGCGCGTTGGGGACGGGTGTCGTGTTGTCGGTCGCGACGGTGATCCATCACGAGAAGGGCTTCCCGAGCAGATTTCCACGGGACGCTATCGAGATTTCCCGTTCATGTTTGGACGCGCGTTTTCGGAGAGAATTGACGTTGGCCGAGATCAAGGCCGGACGATTCGTTCCGATCGGCAAACCGGCCTCGGAGGATCCGATCGAATTGCTCGTGTGGGGCGACAGTCACGCCATGGCTGCCGCCACGGCCTTCGATCGCATGCTCCTGGAGCGCGGCGTGTCGGGAAGGCTGGCGACCCACTCCTCGACCGCTCCGGTCCTGGGGGCCTATTGGCACGAGGACTACGGGTTGAACGAAGATGCGATCGACTTCAACGAGGCGATATTCGACTTCATCCGCACCCGGCGAATCCGCCACGTTGTGTTGGTGGCGCATTGGCGAAGATATGCCGATGCGAAGGGAACGAGGCCTTTGGCGGCCGCTCTTCAGACCACGGTGCAGCGTTTGGCCGCGGGTGGGACAAAGCCACAGATCATGCTCGATACCCCGTATCCAGGTTTCAACGCACCGCGTGCCGCAGCCTTCATGGCTATCCGTCAGTGCGACTTCTCCCAGCTCCTGACGACTGCCGAAATCCTCCGTCGCACCGCCGCGGGAATCGATGCCCGGTGTCTGGCAAAGCTGGAGGCCCTGGGAGCGACCATCCTCGACCCGAAACCCGCGTTTCTCGACGCCGACGGGAAACACTTCAAGATCATCCAGGAGGGCCAATGCCTCTACTTCGACGACCACCATCTCTCCGTCGCGGGTGCTGAGCTCGTCCTGCTTCCGTTCCTGCGAAGGTCGATGCCGGACCCGCGCGCGGGCCGATAGTCGCGAACGGTCCGGGCCGGTCTCTGGATGGTGGTCGCCCGAACTCCCTCGCCCGCACGAATTTGACGGAACGGAGTAGATTCATGCGCGCTCGAAACAGCTCGGCTCCGGAAACAGATGTCGCAATGTGTCGTGCATCGCCACCAGGCACGGATGGTCTGCCGGGGTATCCCCCAGGTCGTCGTTCAGGCAGAAGAAGCGAGCGGGTGACTTCTTGAGGTTTCGGAGCCGTTCACACACTCTTGCCGCCGGTTCCTCGACGGCGATGAAAGCGAACTCCGGCGAGTTCCAATCCAGCACGATCGTCTCCAGCTGACTGTCGTACGGACTCGTTTCCAGCAGATGGAAGTAATACGCGACACGCAGCATGATATCGCTTGGACTCCGAATCGAACTCTTGCGTGTCGCTGTCACCTCCTTCGCGTATGCGGCCTCTACGTCTTCCAAGAAACGTCGATTGTAGAGTTGGGGCACGTGAGCGGGAAGTCTGCAAAGAGGTCGAAATCCAAGCAGCTTGCGCTTCCAGGTCCAGTGGTACGCGGCAGGGTGTGTGTCAGGCCGTGGACCGGACCGTCGACGCACCAGATCGACGGTCAACGCACAGCTGCGATCGTGCGCGGAGGAAGCGCGCGATGCCGGGTAGACCGGGTTGTACTCGAAGAAGACGCGTTGCCCGCCCCTGGCCCGGATGAACATCTCGGGCACCACAGGGCGACCCAGAAAGAAATCGTCGTTCAGATACAGAAAGCGAGTTGACAGGTGGGGAATCCGATGGAGGTTCCACTCGATCGCCACGCTGTTGAAACAAGGCAACACGGAGGGGTCCGGAAAGATCTGCGCATGGGTCACGAGGGACAATCTCGGATGATTCGTGTTCAGCCAGTCCGGCGCTTGCCCATTGGTGACGATGTGGACCCGGCCGACCCAGGGGGCATGCATCATCAACGAGCGCAGCGAGAAGCGCAACTCCCCGTTGTTCCGATACCTGCATGCGGCGGCATCAACACCCCGCGCGCCGCGTTTTTCGCGAGCATGCGCGAGGGATTCGGCAAACCCCGGCGCGGCACCATCTACCCACAAGTAGACCACATCGATGGGTTCGCTCGCGTGAGCCTGTGAATCCGCAAACATCGGCCCCACATTACCATTCATGGCGACCGACGTCCACGGATCGGGTCTGATGGGGTGCCTCGAAATCTTTACCACCCGACAGACATTGTCAGCGGCCCGTTAAGAAGCGTGACGCGCCGTGCCAAACCATGGTAGGCAGGTTCCTGCAAGAGTCATCGCCTTCCTGCATGAATACGCCAGGCGCATGGCCCGCCGGAGGGCCGGACGAATGAGACGACCTGGCAGGCCTCTCCGGTTGGAGGCCGTGTGGGGTTGGCCCGCGAAGAGGCCAGAATGATACAGCGCTGGAAGACTCGGGTCGGTTGGCTGATGCTGGTGTGGGGGCGCCGGGGCTGTCTGCTGTTGGCCGGGGGAGCGGTGCTGGCCTGCGCGGTATCCGGGACAGAGGCCCTGTTCGCCTATGTTTTCAGCCGGTTGCTCTTCCGCCTCGGTTACGAGAAGTTCGCCGTGAGCGTGCCGACAGGTCTGTCTGCCGTGGCGTTGAGTCCGGCCGCAGCCATTATGGTCCTGGTTGTGCTGGGCCTGGTTCGTTCCGCTGTACGAATCATGGCCAGCCAATGGCACGCCTATTCCCAAGAGCGGATGCTGGCCCGCCTGCGTTTCGTGTTCTTCGGCAGGCTCCTGGACACCGACACCCCACGCTTCAGCCAGACCGAGGTCAACACGTATTTCAGCGAGCTTTTCCCCAAAGCCACCGGTTTCAGTACATCGCTGGCAACCTGCACAAACACTGGGGCGCGGGCGTTCCTCTTCCTGGCCCTGTTGCTGTACACCTCTCCCGTGAAGGCAACGGTGGGATGCGGGGCCATCTTGTTGTTGGCTCCATTGTTGCGATGGATGAACCTGAGGTCGCAGGCTCTCGCTGCCGGCACCGTCCGCGACTTCAAGTGGGTGCAGCGCTCGATCGTCCGCGCCAGCCGCAACTGGCTTTTGGTACGCATCTACCGAACGGAAGCCGATGAGCTGCGCCAGTTGCAGGAGACCAGCCTGGCGACCACGAACAAGGCTCTTCGGGTGATGCTGATGACCGGAACCGCTGGCAACATCCCCGAGGCGGCAGGGGTCCTGGTGATCTCCGCCATGCTGTGGGTGCAGTTCTACGTGGATCCTCAGCCCGGCAACATGCTCCTGGTCTTTCTCTTCATGTATATGCGTCTGGTTCAAACCTTGAGTCAGCTCAGCGCGACGATCTGTCAGATGTATTCGTGCATGCCGCATTTCGACGTGGCAGGCGCGTTCCTCGAGGCTGTTCCTCGTGACCAGGCGAGGAAGTCCTTCGAACCCGTTTTTCATCTGAGCCTGCTCGGTTCCTTGGCGACTCCCAAGAGTCTTCGACGCACTCCCGCCAACCGTCCACCGGTCCAAGCAGATTCCCAGGCGGATCCACCGGACATCCGGGTGGAGGGCCTCTCCTTTTCCTATCCGGACGACGCAAAGCCGGTCTTCCACGGGCTCTCGGTGTCTGTCCCGGCGGGTGGAGATCTCGGGATCGTGGGCCGCAGCGGGGCGGGGAAGTCGACGCTTCTGGCGCTGCTCTTGGGATTCCTGCAGCCGTCACAGGGTGGCCTATGGGTTGGAGGAAAAACCGCCAAGGATCAGCGCCTTTCCGGAAACCTGCGAACCGGATATGTCGGGCCGGAGCCTTTCATGGTCGCTGGCAGCTTGCGTGACAATCTGCTCTACGGGGCTTCATGCTCCCCTCCCGAGGATGATCTCCTGTCGGCGCTTCAGGAGGCCGGTTTCCTGGAAGAGCGGGCGACTCTCCGGAAAATGCTCGGACTCAGGATCAGCGAGGATGGCGAAGGGCTTTCCACAGGGCAAAAGCAGAGGTTGGGCCTGGCTCGCGCCCTGCTGATGAGACCTCAGTTGTTGGTGCTGGACGAGGTCTCCGCCAATCTGGATATCGAGACCGAGGCCCATATCGCAAAAACCGTCACCGGTCTTGCCGGCAGGACCACGGTGATCATCGTCTCTCACCGCAAAGGGATGCTGGCTCACTGCAGCCGGATCCTGAATCTGGACGCTGTCGAAGTCCAATAGGCCTTTTGGCTGAGATCCTATATATGAGCGGTGATGTCAGCGTAGTACACCGGAGTCGACACGACGAGCACGTCGGTTGTCTTCGTCGACTCGAAAGCATCGGACAGATCGTCACGGATGCCGCGTGCCTTGTCGGCGTTACCTCTTCAAGAAGCGATGATTGCCGATTGTGGTGGTCTCGTGCATGGTGCGTGCCCACTTCGGACTGACCTTGGAAGGCGCGTAGAAGTGCGTGGCGCCACCGGTCGGATCCTGGCCGTTCAATGCTGCCTGCGCGGCCTGGTGGCTGGCCTTGGACGGTGTGACCGAGTAGTAGCGGCCATCGCAGACGGGCGAGAATTGACACCCGTCCTTCTGAGACATGACCACCTCATAGACGCTTCTGCCGTAAACCCTGGCCCTGAGACGGTTCATGACCACGGCGCCGACCGCGACCTTGCCCTGGTAAGACTCCCCGCCAGCTTCCGCCTCGATGAGGCGAGCTAGGATATCCGCATCACTCGAGGCCGCCACCATCAGTTCCAGGCCTGTTCCGTCGGGAACTGTGCCCGGCTGTTCGTCGATCGCCTCCGGCACTGCAGCAGACCCGGGCTCGATCGATCGGTACAGAAAAGAGAAGTTTTCCGCTCGCGCCTTCAGTCTCATCGGACGGTCCGCTTGGGCCCATCCCGAGACTTGGGTCAACAACCCGGCCCCCAGAACCAGAGCATGAGTGATCTGTCTCGTCCACACAGTACTGCCTCCTCATCTAACAAGACACACTCCCCCGTCAGTCACGAGATATACCTTGTCTCTTCTTCTCTACTGGCCTACTCGGACAAAGGCAATTCGGGCCGAACACACGTAGCCCCCTATATTTTGAAGACGACGCGAGAGAATGTCAATCCCACCTCACAAAAGACAAAAGTTGCCACCCGCCCGACTTGCACCCCAGCGTCTCTCGGAGGCCACCATCAACGAGGCAGCCGTGCTAACATGTTCGCGAGATGGAGGGCGAGAGCGAGCAGTGTGAACAACGCCCGAGGTGAGGAGTTTCCATGCGGGGTCGGAAGGATAAGCTGAAGGAAGGGGGCCCTGGGCAATTGTCGACCGTCCGCACCTTGAAGGAGCATCTCCATGATGTTTTGAACGTCGCGGGCCCCGATGATCACGTCGGCAACGCGTTTGCGAAGTTCACTGCGGGCCTGATACTCTTGAGCACTACATGCGTAATTTTGGAGTCCGTGGACGACATTCGGAGAGCCTTCGGATCCCTGCTGGAAGGACTCGAAGCGGGTACGACCTGCGCCTTCACCATCGAGTACGTCTTGCGCGTCTGGTGCTGCCCGGTCGATCACAGGCTTGCAGGGCCGATCGTCGGCCGCATCCGGTATATGCTAACCCCCCTGGCTCTGATCGATCTTCTGGCTGTACTGCCTTTCTATCTGACATTAGGGGCGGGTTCCCCGTTTCTCGTGGTGCGGTGTCTGAGGCTCGTGCGTTTGATGCGGGCGTTCAAGCTGGCCCGGTACTCGCCCACGATCCGGCTATTTGCCAGAGTGTTCGTGGACAAGCGACAGCAGCTTCAGATTGCCCTGTTCCTGAACGCGATTGTCGTCGTGATGGCGGGCACGCTTCTCTATTCCCTCGAGCACGATGCCCAGCCGGCCCAGTTCTCGAGCATACCGGCGAGCATCTGGTGGGCCGTGATCACTTTGACGACTGTTGGCTACGGTGACATCTGCCCGACCACAGTCGCCGGCAAGATTGTCACGGTTGTCGTGGCCCTCTTCGGCATCGGGCTTTTCGCGCTTCCGGCGGGTATTCTCGCATCTGGCTTCATGGAGCAGTCTCTGAAGAATCGCACCGAGACAGCAAAAGCGAACCGCTGTCCGACCTGCGGCCGCCCGTTCGAGGAAGGCCAATGACCGATCCCGGATCCTTCCGATCCGGGAACATCAGCGCCGTGGTCTTCTTGGGACCATTGTCAGTTGCGCCGTCTTGGTTATTCGTCAACGCGGCCCCTCCATCGATGTGCGCCCCAAATGCTCTTTGCCACTTCTCTCCAGATCCATCACAACGAGCGCGCGTCAAAGCACATTGCCTGCCTCGGCCAAGCTCAGGATGACGGGCGAGTGCGTCGCCAACAATAGCTGGGCATCATACACCGAAGAGAGGGACTGATACATTGTCTCGACCGCGCTCGCATACCGAAGGCAGCGAAAGTTGAGGGCCTCGATCAGGCGAATCATGCTGACTCCTTGCCGATCGGGCGATCCGATCTCGTCCGCGGCAGACGGCGACGCGGAGCAAAGACGGCAACGCCGCGAGGGAATCGCATCCTCCATCGTCAGACATCCGATCAAGGACGCCTAGAGCCCAATGATCGCGCGTCACGACTTCTGACTCATGTAGTACAGCACCGGGACCACCATGCGAGACAGCAGGGTGGAGGCCACCTCGCCGGCCATCAGCGAGAGGGCAAGGCCCTGGAAGATCGGGTCGAACAACATGACCGACGACCCCACGACCACGGCGCTCGCCGTGAGGAGCATGGGCCTGAAACGGATGGCGCCCGCGTCGACCACGGCCTCGGCAAGCGGCATGCCCTGGCCGCGACGCAGGTTGATGAAGTCGACCAGGATGATCGAATTTCTGACCACGATCCCGGCACCGGCGATGAAGCCGATCATCGAGGTCGCCGTGAAAAATGCGCCCGTGCCCCAGTGGGCCGGCAGTATCCCGATCAGGCTCAGAGGAATGGGAGCCAGGATCACCAAAGGTGTCACGAACGACTGGAACCACGCGACCACGAGCAGGTAGATCAGGACCAGAACGGCCCCGAACGCCAGGGCGAGATCGCGGAACACCTCGTACGTGATTTGCCACTCGCCGTCCCACTTGATCGAGAGATCGGCGGTCGAGGGAGGAAGCCTGGCGTAGAACAGTTCGAGCGGACGCCCTCCAGGTCCACGGAGCTTGTCGATGCCTCGGTTCAGATTGAGGATCGCATAGATGGGGCTTTCCTCTTCGCCCGCGACATCGGCCGTCACGTAGACGACCCGCCTCAGGTTCTTTCGATAGATGAACGGCGGTTCGGTCGTCCGTTCCACCTTGACGAGCTCCGAGAGCGGCACGCTCCCGCCTTCACCCGCGATACGAAGGCCAACGAGCGCGTCGACCGACGACCTCTGTCCCCTCGGCAACTGGACATTGATCGAGACGTCCTCACGCTCGCTCGGCATGTGGGCCAGGCCCGCGACCGCCCCGGCTGAGGCGATCCTCAGACTGGTCGTCACTTGCTGGGGAGAGACCCCTGACAGGACGCATTTTTCCCGGTCGATGACGAACCGAAGCTTTGACTGAGGCGACTCGACGTACCAGTCAACGTCGACCACCCCCGGGGTCTTCTCGAACACCTCATCCTTCACCCGACGGGCCATCGAGATCTGCTCGTCCGGGTGGGGTCCGTAGACCTCGGCCACGAGCGTCTGTAGAACGGGCGGGCCCGGAGGCACCTCAGCCACCTTGATCCGGCAACCCGGAACCCCTCTCTCGCGGACGACCCGAAGCAAATGGGGTCGGATCCGCTTCGCGATGTCATGACTCTGGTACGACCTTTTCTCCTTGGGAAGCAGGTTGACCTGGATATCCGCCACGTTCGAGCCTCGCCTGAGAAAATAATGACGGACCAGTCCGTTGAAGTTATAGGGAGCCGAGGTGCCGACGTACGTCTGGAAGTCGGCCACTTCAGGCACCGTTCTCAGATAGTCTCCGATCGCGAGCGCCGTGGCAGCGGTCGATTCGAGAGTCGTGCCCTCCGGGGTGTCGATCACGATCTGGAACTCGGACTTGTTGTCGAACGGGAGCATCTTCACCCGGACGAGTTTCAAAGGAACGAGCAGGAGAGCCACGAAGAAAAGCACGCCGACGCCGAGCAGGAAGACCGTCCGCACACGACCCCTCTCTATCAGAGGAGTCATCAGCTTCCGGTAGAGCAACGTGGTCCAGCCCTCCTCCTCGTGGTGGTGTCCTGATGCCCCGCACCATGGACAGATCGCGGACAGCCACGATGGAACCCACGACCGCTCGCCCTCCTTCACGGCCAAAAGTCGGTGCGCGGCCCATGGCGTGACGACGAACGCCACGGCCATCGACAGGAGCATGGCGGTCGAGGCCCCGACCGGGATGGGCCGCATGTAAGGGCCCATCAATCCCCGGACCAGAGCCATCGGCAGGATCGCGAAAATCACCGCCAGGGTGGCGAGAATCAGGGGGCTTCGAACCTCGTTGACCGCCTCCACCGTCACCTCGAGAAGGGGCCGGCCGCGATTCTCGGGGAGATGGTAATGACGGACGATGTTCTCCACGTCGACAATGGGGTCGTCCACCAGGATCCCTATGGAAAAGATGAGCGCGAAGAGAGTGACCCGGTTCAGGGTGTATCCGAAAAGGTAATAGACCAACAGGGTCAGGGCCAGAGTGACCGGCACGGCGACCAGGACGACCATGGCCGGCTTCGCGCCCAGGAAAAAGGCGATCAGGATGGAAACCGAAACGATGGCCAGCAGCAGGTGCTTGAGCAGCTCGTTCGACTTCTCCTGGGCGCTCTCTCCATAATTCCGGGTGACGGTGACGTGAACCTCTTTGGGGATCAGGCGGCGCTCGAGCTCCTCGACCTTGTGGAGCACGGCCTCGGCAACCGCCACGGCGTTCGTGCCCGGCCGCTTGGCCACCGAAAGGGTGACCGCTGGGTATTGAGGTCCCTTGCCGGAGCCCGTCGAAGTCGTGAGAGGAGCCCCTTGCCGCGGACCCGATACAGTCTCACTGGAGCGGCCCGGACCGGTCGAGAACAAAACGTAGTCGGAAGCCTCCTCGGGACCGTCGGTGATCGTGGCCACGTCTTTGAGATACACGGGCCGGCCGGACCAGGCGCCGACCACAAGTCGCTCGACCTCCTCGGCCGAGCGGAGGAAGTCCCCCACCTTCACCAGATGCTCGACGTTCTCCCTCTCGAACTTGCCGGCCGACTGCTCGTGGTTGGCCCGCTCGATGGCCGTCAGGACCACCGAAGGATCGACGTGGTAGGCCGCCATCCTCTTCGGGTCGACCTGGACGCGGATCTGTCGTCTTTGTCCTCCGATCAGACAGGTCTCCGACACATCGGGAACCGCACGAATCTCCGCATCCATCTCGGCTGCCAGACGGCGGAGCTGGTAGTGATCGTACCGATCACTCCAGAGAGTCATGGACAGAATCGGCACATCGTCGATGGAGCGAGCCTTGATGAGGGGGCCGACGGTTCCGTACGGTCTGAGGTCGAAATTGGAGTAGAGCTTGTTGTAGAGACGAACGATGGCGCGCTCCAGATTCTGCCCCACCTCGAACCGGACGATCGCGAGACTCTGTCCGGGCTGGGAAGTGGAATAGACGTACTCCACCCCTGGAATCTCCGCGATCTTCTTCTCCATGGGAACCGTGATCCGCTGCTCGACCTCCTGGCTTGTCGCTCCCGGAAGCTCGACGAACACGTCCATCATCGGGACGACGATCTGGGGCTCCTCCTCGCGGGGCGTGACCACGATCGAAAAGACACCCGCAACGATCGTCGCGATGACGATGAGGGGCGTCAGCTTGGAGTCCACGAACTCCCGGACGAGAGCTACCATGATGGACCTCTCCGGCGCCTTCATCGGACACTCTCCACTCTGCAACCGTCATGGAGGAGGTCCAGACCCGAGGTTGCCACAGTCTCGCCGGGCGCAAGCCCAGAGAGAACCTCGACGCGCTCGTCCCTTGGAGCGCCCGTGCGAACGAGACGCAGATGGGCGATCTGCTGCGGATCGATGACGTACAAGGCTTCGAGCTGTCCCAGGAGAGTGAGAGCGCCCCGAGGAATATCGAGTCTCTCCCGCTTCCCGACGACGAACCGGGCAACTCCGTAACGACCCGTGCGGAGCTCCGGGGAATCCGGAAGGTTGACCTTGACGACGAGGGTACGGCTCTGGACGTCGGCCGCCGGAATGACCTCCGCGATCGAACCCGAGGTGAAGGTGGTGAGGCCGACCGAGACGACGACAGGCTCCGCGGTCATGATGCGCGACCTTTCCAGTTCCGGGACCTGGGCCTCCAGTCGGTAGCGCTCCTCGTCGAGGGTGAAGAGAGGGGTTCCCGGTGAGGCGAGGTTTCCGACCTCGACGTTCCGGGTCACGACGATTCCGCTCATCGGAGAACGGACGATCGTATCCTGCAGGACAATGCGGGCCCGTGTGATCTCTGCCTCGGCCTGGGCAATCCGGGCCAGGGCCTGGCGCCGCTTGGCTTCGAGTGAGGCTTTGCTTTCCACGACCCGGGCCAGCTCGGAGTTCGACATCCGGTAGCGGGCAAGAGCCTCGTCTCTGGCCTGTTCGGTCACAGCGCGCCTCTCGAACAGATTCTTCTGGCGTTCATAAGTAATGCGGCTGAGCTCGTCCTGTGCGCGGGATCCCTCCACGGCCCGGGCAATGGCCAGTATTCCCCGCTCCGCCTCCACGACCGATTCCTTGGCCTCGTCCAGGGTTGCCTCTGCCCGGCGGAGCATGGCCCGAGCATCCGCGTCATCGAGCCGGACCAGAACCTGTTCCCCGCTGACCCGGTCTCCTTCCCTGACGAGAACCTCCTGGATCGTGGCCTGGATCTTGGCGGACAAGACCGTGCGGCGCCTTGTCCGCACGGTGCCCACGGCATCGAGATACAGCAAGACCTCACGGGCAACCGCCTTTTCCGAGGACACCCGGGTCGTGATCGACAAAGGCCCTGCCTTTGCGGCACCCTCTTCTCCGTGGCCGCAGCCGGCGACCAAAGACAGAAAAAAGGCCAGCGGTGTGAGGAGAGTTGTCAAGAAAGACAATCTCGTTATAGGCATCATCAAGAGACCTCCGTTTGGTGTCGAGGCTGACTACCGGGACCCTTTCTCTTCAGGGATCGATTTGAGCTTGTAGATGAGCCCACGACGGCTGATCCCGAGCTTCCGGGCCGCCTGGGTGCGATTTCCGTTGCACTCCGTGAGCGCGGACAGGATCGTGGCACGCTCGACCTCCGAAAGGGTCGACGAGGCCGGGACCGACGGAACCGGCCCGGTGCATCCCTGAACGACCTTCGGCGGAAGGTGCTCGGGCAGGATCACGTCACCGCGGGAGAGCAGGCAGGCGCGGTGGATCGCGTTGCGGAGTTCCCGGACATTGCCGGGCCAGCGGTGAGAGACGAGACACGAGCTGGCCTGGGGCGAGAACCTCACGGGACCTCCGGTCAGCCGGGCGGCGAAGCTTCGCGCCAGCGGAACGATGTCGTCGGCACGCTCCCTGAGAGGCGGCACCGAGATCTCGACGACCGCCAGCCGATAGTAGAGATCCTCCCGGAAGCGTCCCTGTGAGATCTCCTCGGTGAGATCTCTGTTGGTCGCCGCAACGATCCTCACATCCACCAAGACCGAAGAATCTCCCCCGACCGGCACCACCTGCCCCGACTCGAGCGCTCTTAAAAGCTTGGACTGGAGCGCCAGAGGGATTTCCCCAATCTCGTCGAGAAAGAGCGTGCCGGTGTGCGCTGCCCGGAAGAGCCCCTGTCTCTGCTCCTGCGCCCCCGTGAACGCTCCCTTTTTGTGTCCGAAAAGATCACTTTCTATGAGCGACTCCGAGAGTGTCGAACAGTTCGCGACCACCAGAGGGTTAGCCGAGCGCGGACTGAACCGGTGGAGGAGCCCCGCGATGACCTCTTTTCCCACCCCGCTTTCTCCCAGGACCAGGACCGAAGCATCCGATCGGGCGATCGGCACGACCGTCTTCAGGAGCGCGCGCATGGCTGAGCTCTCGCAGACGATCCCCTCCCCCGGATCGACGCCAATCTCGATCCCATCGCATTGACCTTCGTCGTGCGGTCCCAAGGTATCCGACACCACGATCCGGAGTTCGTCCAGATCGATCGGCTTGGCGAGGTAGTCGTCCGCGCCGGTCTTCACGGCGGAAACGGCCTGCCGCAGATCCGCGTGGGCCGTGATGAGCAAGACCGGCAGGTAGGTCGCCATCTTGCGGATCTCGACTAAAGCATCCAATCCGCTCATCCCCGGGAGCCTCACGTCGAGCAGCACCATGCCGAAGGGTTGCTGCCGGATCTTCTCCAGAGCCTCCTCCGCGGAGCCCGCCTCGATGCATCCGAACCCGCAGGAAGAAAGGAAGCCCCCCAGGAGTCTCCTCTGGGAGACCTCGTCATCGACGATCAGGATCGTCTTCGGGATGTCAGTCATTGAGCCCGTCCAGATAGAAAGTCGCTCCGCCGCCGAGTCGCGGGGCAAAGCCTACCACCCACCCGTGGGACCTCGCAATCCTCCGGACGATCGAGAGACCGAGCCCGGTTCCGTCGGGTCGGGTGGTGAAATACGGGGTGAAGAGCTTCTCCCTGGCCTCTTCAGGGACTCCAGCTCCTCGATCGCTCACTTCCAGACGGAGCCTTCCTCCGGACGTCTTCACCAGTTCGACCTCGACGGTCTCCCCATCGGGAGAGAACCGAATGGCGTTCCGGATCAGATTGAACAGCGCCTGACGGAGCATCTCCCGGTCGGCGGCCACGGTGACCGAACCCTTTGAGTTCCGGGAGGCGACACACCAGAGTCTCACCCCACGGCTCTCCAGATCGGGCTCCATGATCATCGACAGTTCCTCCACGAGACCGGCCAGCTCGACCGGCTCGATCCTCGGCTGCACGGGCCGGGCGAACGTCAGGAACTGGTTGACCCTGGCTGCGATCCGGTCACACTCCTCCAGAACGGATCGCGCCTGCTCTCTGTGCTCCTGCCGGATCTGGTCCGATTCGGACAGGCGCTGGGTCCATCCCCTCACGAGACCCAAGGGGTTCTTGATCTCGTGGGCGAGGCCGGCCGAGGTCTGGCCGAGATCCTTCCAATACTTGCCCTCGGCCTCCAGAAGGCGGGCATGGGCACGCGCCTGGAGCAGGCGTACCGAGGTGAACCACGCCAGACCGAGCAGCAGGAGCACGAGCCCTCCTGCGCCCACCAGCGACTCCCTCAGAAGAAGAGCCCGGCGGGTCTGCTCGTCGGTCGCGCGACGATCGAGAACGAGAATCGCCCGGAACGAACCTCCGGCCGAAAACGGCCCCGGCTCTTCGTCGAGTCTTCCACCACCTCGACCAAAGCCCATACCCCACCCGGAACCACGCCCGTCCCGGGGACCTCGGTCGCTTTCCGCGGCTATCTCGAATCGGGACACCACAGCCAGACCCTCGGGGAGCCACCAATACCCGGGCGGATTTTTTGCCACCGACTCGACGAGCTCTTTGTCACCGCCCGAGACTATCGGCCCGCCGCTGTCAGTCGCTATTGCCACGGCCAGGATCTGCCCCCCCTTGGCCATCTCGTCCAGCGTGGCCTGGAGCTGTGTCTGGAAGAAGCGGCCCATCCTGCGGTGGGCGCGGACCCCCCCGATCGTCGCGGTGATCACAGCGTCGGCCTGCCGCGCCAGGGAGTCCCGGAGCCGGCTTCGCTCGTGGACGTACTCCTCATGCTGCCAGACAGCGAGCACGCCCCAGGCAACGCCCAAGGCGATCGTCACCACCACGATCCACCAACGGCTCGAGGGAGGGCCACCTGTGGCTTTCATTGGATGAGGGGCTACCGACTCTTCCCGCAGGTCTTGGAGTAGGGACTTCCTTACTGTCGATCTCGAGCACCTCGAACTGGAGAAATCCACACTGTCGGACAGCTTACCGGAGGATTCCATCGTTGCCTCGCTGTTCCGACCAGTTTATCGCACAAGCGAACCCCCCGTTCATCCTTTTGGGGTGAGCGCCATCGGAATGAGAAGTCGCCATCCGAGGCATCCAAGGCATCCGAGGCCTCCGGGAGGTCCGCCCTTCGCGTTCATTGTGGACTCCAGGTGGACTCCAGTCAACGTGGTCCCTACCGATTCTCTCGGTTATCGCAGACTCCGTTGCTGTTGGCATCCACGAAGCTCCGCCCGCGGCCACGACCGTAGCCTTTTCCACGACCCCACCCCTGGCCACGACCAAATCCACGGCCTCTTCCATAACCCATTCCGAACCCTCCACACTCCTGCCTCGCGCAGTACGCGCAGCACGCACAGCACGCACAGCTCCGACCAGCCCCCCGGAATCCCGTCCCCAAAGGACATGACGCGCCCGATCTATGTGTTTGGAGCTTGTTCCTGAGCTGATCGACCTGTTCCCTGAGCTTGGCCACATTGGCCGAATCGGGTTTCTCCACAGACCGCGCCTCGATCCAGGACGCCAAAACTCGATGGAAGTCGGCCTGGACCTTGGCGTCGGTCTGTTGCTGGGGCTGTGCCGTGGCGACGCCACTCAATCCGGGCATCGAGATCCCCACCAAACCCACCAGAACGGTTGCCGCGATCGTTTTCATTCCATTTCTCATGATGTTCCTCCGGTCGGCAGAGTCGATTCCACGGACTGACAGCATGACTTGGAGGTCGTTCTCCCCGTGCAATCCGTCAGTCACCCTGCGCAACGTTTGCGCACTCCCCGGGTCTCGCCGTCACGTTTTTGCAGGGGCCATGTTGTCCACGTGGGCCTCATACAGCCTTTTCTGAGACGGTCCCCGTGTGGACCCGTCACCGTGAGATACAGCCCTCCACGATCCGCTTTGATCCGCGTCGTCAACTCCGACCTTTGTCCGCCAGCCACCGAACAGTGATCCGGCATTTCTTTACCGTAGCAAGACGACTGCCGTGTCGTTCGGACGTCGATCCGCCGGTTCGAAAATGGCGGAGGACGGTATCGACCCCGACGATTTTCTGTAACCTCGAGGCCGCTCCAAGGCTCTTACCTATCGACCACGTTGGAACGTGACAAGTTCGAGGCGACGGGCGCCCGACCGACGAGGAGGTAATTGATGAACGTGGAACGCGGACTGCGGTCGATGGCCGGAGTGGTCGTGCTTGGAAGTATCGGTCTGTCGCTCGCGCACAGCCAATGGTGGCTTGCGCTGACCGCGTTTGTTGGGGCGAACCTTCTTCAATCGGGATTCACTAACTGGTGTCCAGGGGTCTTTGTACTCGAAAGACTGGGTCTGAAGAGGTGTGACGCTGATGGATGCAATGAAAGGGTGGATCATGCCGGATGAGATGTGGGTAGTCGGCGTGGTCGTGCTGTGGGTGCTCCTGCAAGTGTGGATACTGCCTTCCATCGGGGTCTCGACCTGAATGGCCAACGCGTGCTCGGTCGAGCCGCAAAAGAAGGTCACTCGAGAAGCGGTCCGGAAGGACCCAGTCGATACGTCGAAGATCCCTCGATCCATCGGGCACTGATCGTCATTCGCAGGGACAGTCCGAGAGCGGACCGGCAACGAGGTAACGAACGATGCGACCGGACCGGGTGGCAACCACGAGTTTCGATTTCCGCAGCGTGGCGAGATGGTGGGACACGAGGCTCTGCTCAAGGCCCACGGCCGAGGAAATCTCACCGACATTCAACGGGCCGTCGAGCAGACGGTAGATGATCCGTAGCCTGTTTGGATCGGCCAGCAGACGGAAGAGCTCAGCATGCCAGTCCGCACCATCAGCGCGACAGGTCCCAGCGCTCTGCCGCTCGGGGTCGCTCTCCTTGCGGACCGCGAGGGCCTGGTGATTTGGCAGGACCGCTCGGGTCCTCTCTGTTCGATTTTTCCGGGCCTTGTCCATGTTCTCTGGGCTCTCCATGGGCTTTTGCTCATGCCTGGGTGCTTGCGCACACATGGTGCTCACCCCTGGGTTCCTTCACACCAGGGTCTTGCCCTCGACAGTGGCCGAGAAGGTTCCGTGCTTGACCCCCCGGGTTCCGATGAGCCGGTCGGCAATCGCCTTCAATGTGGCCGCCGATCCTCGGAGGACCAATACCTCCAGGCAGTTGTGGGGGTCCAAGTGCACGTGCAACGTCGAGACGATCGCCTTGAAGTGGGTGTGTTGGAGATCTGTCAATCGGTTCACGAGATCTCGCGTGTCGTGGTCGTACACCAGCGTGATCGTTCCGACGGCCGCTTCGTTCTCGAGCTTCCACTGCTCCTTGACGAGCGCCTCCCTGATGAGGTCACGGATCGCCTCCGAGCGATTCGAGTACCCCTTCTCGGAGATCAGCCGGTCGTACTGCTTCAGAAGCTTCTCTTCCATGGAGATGCCGAAACGCGTCAATCGCTGCATGGCGAATCCCTTTCCTCGAGCCTGTATCAGGATTGAGGCATCATACCATCGAGTTCAGGGCGGGGCAATTTCTCTTCCAGACCGGACTCGCCCAATCTCTCAGCGACGACGCAACACAACAAATAGCACGTCTGTGACAAGTCGTAATACTTAATTCTTGAAGAAAGAACAACGGATGCGCTATTTTGCGCAACACCGGGTAGCACGTAAGACACAATTGATAACACGAAATTGGCTCCTGGGCGTCCCGGCCTCCAAAAGACGACTCTGGGGAATGGAAGTGCCGATCCAGCATCGATTCGATCGCCTGAGGATGGCCGTCGCGATAACAGCCTCGTCCTCCCTGCACGTGGCGGTTCTCTGCGCGATCATCAGAGGAGTGGCCGTGGAGTCGTGCCTCCCCCAAGACCGCTGCATGACCCTGACCTGGGGGACTCGGCCCGGAGTCGGGCGCGGGGGGGCCGGTGCGGCAGCCAGTCGACCCGGGCGGGGGGGCCATGAATCGGAGGCGACAGCCGGATCGGGATTGAAGCAAGGGCAACCTCCAGGAGACCCTCCCGGGCGTGCGTCGATTGCCCTCGTTCCCGCGCCCACGGTAAGCCTGCCTCGACCCATCGGAAGGGTCGGGACTTCCCCATCCCCGGTCCGGCCGAGTCTCCCGAAGGACGCACCGACAGACAGGCCTCGCAAGGCCGCGAAACGGCGAAACGACGGTCCGGCGTTCCCTCTCGCGACAAGGAGGGGGCATCGCCCGAACACGCGTCACCTGGAAGGCGACCTCGCGCCGACCGCTGGTCCGGTCCGCGATCGACCCTTTCGGGAGGCTCCACGGTCCCCGCCCACGCCCACGCCAGGGCTCCTCGTCTCCGAATCGTCTTCCAGGAGCTCGAATCGGGGGGAGCTTCCGGCCAATCCAGGAGGCCCCGGGCGCTCGTTCCCCGACAATCAGCTCGCTTCCAATGGTGGTCCGGGCCGTGCGGGCCGTGCGGGGGGCACAGGCGGTTCTCTGGTCGGTGGCCGAGGTTTTTCAGGAGGCGACGGAGGGGGCGGACGAGGCGGAGGGGCAGATGCCCTATCCGGCTTCTTCGCGGCTGTCCGGTCTCGAGTGGAGGCCTCCAAAAGGTATCCGACTTGGGCCAGACGCCAGGGGATCGAAGGCCGCGCCACAGTGAGCTTCTCTTTGAGCCCCACAGGGGCGCTTCTGTCCGCCAAGACCTGCCGAACGTCCGGCTCCGCAGAACTCGATGCGGCGGCCGTCGACGCGGTCCGAAGAGGCGCCCCGTATCCGTCGCCCCCGCCCGGAACCGACGGATCGCTCACGATCACGATCACGTTTATTCTGGACGACAACTGATGCTCGCCGAAGGAGAATCGATGTTTACCGACCGCAAGATGTCAGCTCTGCGGCCGTCCCAGGGAACGGCTGCCCGCGCCTTTTTCGCCGTGGTTCTGTGGAGCGCGCTGGGCTGTCCTTGTCATGCGGAATCAGTCGGCGAAGTGGTCGTCACGGCCACGAAGACGGAAAGACCGGTCGAGACAACCCCGGGGTTCACGACCACGATCACCCGGCAGGATCTCAGAAGCCGCCCCATCAAAACCCTGGAGCAGGCTCTCCAGTGGAGCGCCGGCGTCTTCCAAAAGGGAACCCGAGGCCTTGCCGAGGCCACCCCGACCGTGAGCATGCGAGGATTCGCGGGTCAGGAGAGAACCTTGGTTCTGCTCGACGGCGTCCCGCTCAACGACGGATACAGCTCGGCCGTCAAGTGGAGCACCCTTCCGGTCGAAAACATCGAGAGGATCGAGGTGGTTCGGGGACCAGCCTCGGCGCTCTACGGCGGCGGAGCCATGGCTGGTGTGATCAATATCGTCACTCGTAACCCCGACCGGGCCAGGACGTGGATCTCGTTTAGCACCGGCGCCAACGAGTACGACTCCGGTCGATTCGGCGCCTCGGTCCCGCTCAACGGATGGATCCGTGGGCTCTCGGCCCAATTCGGGTTCGAGGGGGAAGAGACCTTGGGGTACCCGACCCTGCCTGTACTGAAGAGCGGGGTCAAGAAGCCGGCGGGCACCATCACCAACGTGACCGGGGCCGAGGCCACGACCGATCCCACCGGTCAGACCAGGCAGTATCTGATCGGCTGGAAAGGCGACAATGGCGGAACCCGGGAGACCTGGGACGGTAAGCTCCGCTGGACCTATGGACAGAAGAGCAGCGTCACCTTGATGGGGATTTCCGGAGACCGGAACTACTGCTACGGATGGCCTTCGACCCTTCTTCGGACCGGATCCGGGAGCCCGGTCTTCGGCCTCGACGGCAAGACAGGCCCTGCGAGACTCTCGGACGGAACCTATCTGTCGATCAACTCCGGCGACTTCCTGACCGGAAACGGAGAGGACAAAACAAAACTCTATGCCCTGAGCTGGGACCACAGAGCCCGGGATTACAGACTCTGGGCGCAGATCGGAAAAAACAACGGGAACAACTGGTACACCAGTACAACGACCACATCCAAGCCCATCAGCGGCCCCGGAACCGTGAGCGAATCAAAACCGGAGTCCACGCTGTGGGAGCTCCGCCTGGAGAAGCCGATCAACACTCGCCACGTGGCCGTGATCGGCGGCACCCTGCGCGAAGACAGCCTGGATCTCAACCAGTACAACCTGAGGAACTGGACCGACCGGACGAGCAAGACGTCACGCACGCTGCACACGGCTGCGGGAGACCGACCGTGGGCCCTGTTCGTCCAGGACGAATGGACGGTATCCCCGCGGACCACGGTGATCGCGGGGGCACGGTACGACATCTGGACGCTCACGGACGGACGATCGGGAGTACCCGGATCCGAGACCCCGTATGTGGCTCGGTCGAAATCGGCGTTCTCGCCGAGGGCCTCGGTCTGCTACAAGCTCTCGAAACGGACCACGGTCAAAGTCGGCGCGGGCAAGTCGTTTCGGGCTCCGACCCTGTACGACCTGTTCCGGACCTGGGAGTTCGCCGGAACCACGTACCAACAGAACGTGGATCTCGATCCGGAGACCTCGTCGACCTATGAAGCCCAGCTCACCCGTTCTCTGTCGAGCCGGTCGCAACTCACGTGGACCTGCTACCACAACGACCTCAGCAACCTGATCTACCTGCGCACCCTTTCGACCACCACCAAGCGCCAGGAGAACGCCGGCCGTGGAAAGACCGACGGATCCGAGCTCGAGCTGCAGTCGCGGATCCGTCCCTGGCTCAAAGCCTGGGCCAACGGCTCCTGGAACCGGGCGGTCATCACCGAGAACTCGGTCGACACCGCGAGCGTGGGCAAGAGGGTCCCCAATGTTCCGGAGTGGATGGCCAACGCGGGAATCGATCTGTCCCGGAAGAAATGGAACGGCACGGTTCGAGCCCGCTATTACAGCAAGATCTACAACAAGTCCGACAACTCGGACGTAGCCTGCGGAGTCTACACGACCTATGAGCCGACCTTCCTCGTCGACGGCCGCGTGGGGATGAAGCCGCAGAAGGGCGTCGAGGTCTCCGTCTCGGTCGAGAACCTGTTCGATCGGGACTATTGGGCGTACTACAAGGCGCCGGGTCGGACCTGGCTCGCGCAGCTTCGCCTGGACTTCTGAGTTTCGAGGAGAACCGTGTCTTCGAGGAGGACTGTCAGATGATTCATCCGGTCTGCGCGCTGGCTGCCTTTTCGTTCGCCCTGGCACAGGCCATCGGCGCGTTTGGGTCGAGCCGGGGGTCGGAACGGTCGCTTTTGGTCATCGACGGATTCGGCCGCCGGATCGCTCTTCCCACCCATCCGCGTCGCCTGGTGCTCTTCGAGGGGTTCGAAACCGTTGCGGCCCTGGGCGCGGCCGGGCGAGTGGTCGGGGTCTCCATCCACGCCCGAAGAAACCCCCGCATGGCCCGGCTGATACCGCACCTTGAAGACCTTCCCACTCCGGGATCGGGATTCTCCGTGAACCTCGAGAGACTCGTGAGCTTGAAGCCCGACCTGGTCATTACGTGGGCTCACAGGCTGGAGACCGTGCAACGGCTCGAGTCCCAGGGGATCTCGGTCCTCGCGCTGTTCCCGCGCTCAGTCGACGACGTATTCGAGCAGGTGAAAACGCTCGGGGCGCTTCTCGATGCTCCTGACAGGGCAGCACGGATCGAGACCCTGATGCGCGAGCTCTTCCTGGAGATCAACCAAAGAGTCGCCTCGATTCCCATCCGGAACAGACCACGCGCTGTGTTTCTGCTGAGCGACGCGGTCCGGGCGGCCAGCCGCCCAGGGGTCCAGGGAGAGTTGATCCGTCGAGCCGGGGGGCAAAACGTCGTTGACGATCGGCCTGAGCCGTATGCCACGATTCCCCAGGAAATGATCGTACACTGGGATCCCCAGGTCGCCCTTCTCTGGGATGGCGCCCGGGTCAAACCCTCTGACCTGTGCGCCGACCGTCGCTGGCAGACCATCTCCGCGATCAAAAGCCGACGGATCCACAAGACGCCTCCGGCTGACGCCTGGACTCCAGAGGTCGCTGCCGCGGCTCTCCGATACGCATCCTGGTTTCATCCCGACCGCTTCGATCCACGAGAGATCAACGCCCGGATCGACCGTTTTCACAGGGAGCTCTATGGCCTCGATCCGGACAATTGAGAAACTATATGGGTTACAGATAAATGGGTAACAGACTGACTCGCTCCAGAATGATCCATCGAGCGGTCCTGCTGTCGCCCTTGCCGGTTGCGCTCGCGAGCCTTCTGTTCGGAAGCGTGGCTCTGTCGTGGCGTGAGATCCCATCGACTCTGGCAAACGCGATGTCGGCAACCATGCACGGCCAAGCGCTGGTCCCCCAGGAGGCGATCCTCTGGGAGATCCGCCTGCCACGTGTTCTCCTCGCTCTTGCGGTCGGGGGCGCTCTGGGAGGGTCGGGAGCGGCATGCCAAGCCGTTTTCCGCAACCCTCTGGTCGAGCCATTCATCCTCGGGATCTCCGCGGGAGCTTCTCTGGGAGCCGCTCTGGCGATCACCGTGTTCCCCTGGGTTCCGGTTGCGCTCGCAGCCTTCATCGGTGCCGTGGCCGCCGTGACCCTGGCCTGCGGCCTCGCCCGCTCTGATCTGGAGTCGTCCCCGCTCACGCTCGTCCTGTGTGGGCTCGCCGTGTCGTCCCTCGCAAACGCGCTCCTCGGGATTCTCAAGATCATGGCCGACCCCAAAAGACTTTCCGATCTGGTCGCCTGGTTGATGGGAAGCCTGTCGTTGTCGAGCTGGAAGAGCCTCGCGATCGCCGCTCCCGGAATCGGGATCGGTCTTGCCGGACTGTTCGCGTTCCGGTGGCCGATGAATCTGCTCTCCCTGGGCGAAGAAGAGGCCCGTTCTCTGGGGATCGACGCGCGGAGCGTGAGAACCTGGATCCTTGCGATCGCCAGTCTGGCGACCTCTTCGGCCGTCTGCGCGTCCGGGATCATCGGATGGGTGGGTCTGTTGATCCCCCACATGGCACGGCTCCTGGTCGGCCCGGATCATCGACGATCGTTGACCGCGAGTATCGCGCTCGGGGCAACGTTCCTGGTCGGCTCGGACGCGCTCGCCCGGGCTTTGTGCGAGATCGAACTGCCGGTCGGCGCGGTCACGACCCTCGTGGGAGTCCCCTGCTTCCTGGCGCTCCTGAAGCGAGGAGGGCAAACGTGGACCCGGTGATCGAGGGGACGCAAGTGGCCCTGCGGCGAGAACGGGCCGATCTCTTGAGAAGAGTCGACCTGGTCGTTCCCAGGGCGAAGAGGGTCGCCCTGCTGGGGCCAAACGGCTGCGGCAAGACGTCGCTCATAAAATGTCTCCTCGGCCTCTGGACCACCAGCTCGGGACAGATCCGGATCCAGGGACGTCCGCAGTCCGAGTTTGGCCCGCGCGAGCTGGCTGCCCGGCTGGCTCATATGCCGCAGGACCACGCCGCGGTCTTCGCCTACACGGCCCGCGAGCTCGTCCTGATGGGGCGGGCGCCCTGTCTGGGCCTTTTCGGCGTGCCCACGTTGATTGACGAGCACGCGGCCTTGGAGGCTCTGGACCGGGTCGGAGCGGGCCAACTGGCGGATCGTCCGTACGCCTTCCTGAGCGGTGGAGAGCGTCAACTCGTGCTCCTGGCGCGCTGCCTTGTCCGAAAACCGGTCGCGCTCCTCCTCGACGAGCCGACCAGCCACCTCGATCTCTGCCACCAGACCCGGATCTTCGACCTGACCGCCCGCCTGGTGCGCGAAGAGGGGCTGTCGATCCTGGCCACCCTCCACGATCCGAACCAGGCGCTGAACTTTTTCGACGAGGTGGTTCTGATGGCCGATGGAACGACCCTGTGCCAGGGACGGCCGTCCGAAGTCCTGACCACGGAAAACCTGGAAAGGGTCTACGGGGTCGAGCTCGAACGGATCGAGGATGTCGAGGGACGGCCACGGGCCCTTCTCTGGAAGGGATCGAGAAGAACGGCCAAGGAGAGCCGGTCGATTCCTTTGTCCGTGACTCGACCCCAGGACCCGTCCCCCGGGAGATGGATTCGATGAGCGAGAATCCCGTGCGCTTCGTGGTCGTTGGCTGGCGGAGCCTCCTGCCGCTGATCGAACGGGCGGGCCGCTCCTGGAAGGTCGACGTTCGGACGTTCTCGACCCGCGAGGTCGAGAAGAATCCCGGGGTCGTGGAGCGCGTCCTCGACGCCGTGGACCAAGCCGACCTCGTTCTCCTCCACCGGACCGCCGACTCCTTCTGGACCGTGCTCGACGAGGGGCTCGACAGGCTGGCCGGTCGGCCGCCCATCGTCTGCGTGGGAGGGGATCCCTCGTTTTGGCGATCGTTCAATACGCCGCTCTCCATCGGAGTCGAGGCCCAGAGGTATTTCGAGCACCCCAGTAAAGCGAACATCCACGCAGTGGTGGCCTTTCTCCTGAGTCGCGGACTCGGGCACTCGATGAGGGTGCCCTCTCCCGCACCTCTACCCTGGGAGGGAATCCACCATCCGGACCATCCCGAGGCGTTCGAGGACACCCATTCGTTCCTGGAGTGGTACGGCCACCGGGGTCGGCCGCTGGTGGGGGTACTCACGTACCGTCAGCACTGGATCACGGGCCAGCTTTCGGTAGAGAACCGGCTCGTTCGAGAGCTGGAGGCCCGCGGGCTCGGGGTCGTCCCGGTCTTCTACTACTCGCTCGCGGATGCGGGTCTGGGAAGCCCGGGAGGGGCACACGCAGTGCGGAAGTACCTGACGCGCGACAATCGATCGCTCGTGCGCGCCGTGGTCAAGCTCAACTCCTTCCCTCTGTCCTCGCAATCTCCGATGCCGGAGTCCGTGGCCAGGGGGCAGGTCCCTGGACCACAAATTCTCAGCACTCTCGGCGTCCCGGTGTTCCAGCCGATTCTCTGCTCCACGAAAACGCAAGCGGAGTGGGAATCCGATCCTCTGGGCCTGGGAAGCGAGATCGGCTGGTCGATCACGATGCCCGAGATCGAGGGTGTGATCGAGCCGATCATCGTGTCAACGGCCTCGTCCGAAGGCGAAGACCTGATCCCGTTGGAGGACCGGGTCTCCCGCCTCGGCGCGAGAGTGGCTCGATGGGTCACTCTGTCTCTCAAGCCACCCGCGGAGCGCCGGGTGGCGTTCGTGCTCAATTCGGACCCCTGTTCCTCTCTGGAGGCCACCGTTGGCAGCGCGGCCAAGCTCGAGGCCCTGGAAAGCGTGGCGAGGATCCTGGAATCGATGGAGCGACGGGGATATCGCGTCGACGGACGGCCTTTGGATGGAGAGACCCTCGTCCAGGAGATCGTCGAGCGCAAGGCTTTCCCGGAGTTTCGCTTCACCACGGTCTCCCAGACCCTGGCCCGGGGTGGAGCTCTGGACACCGTGTCGTTCGAGACCTACCGGCAATGGCTTCGGGAGTTGCCCGAGCCGGCCGCGAATCGTATGGTGGAGTCCTGGGGCGAACCCGGTGGTGAGACCGGGGGCGATCCAGGATGTGATGGACACGGCAACAGTCCGATCGGCATGACGCACGAGAACGGATTCGTCATCGCCGGACTGCGTTGGGGAAACGCCGTGATTTTGGTCCAGCCCAAGCGCGGCTGCGTTGGGTCACGGTGCGACGGGCATGTGTGCAAGATCCTCCACGATCCGTCGGTTCCTCCCCCCCACCACTATCTGGCCACCTACCGCTACCTCGAACGAGTCTTTCACGCGGACGTGGTCGTCCACGTGGGAACGCACGGGACCTTGGAGTTCCTTCCGGGCAAGAGCGTCGCGCTGTCCTCGGCCTGTTTCCCCGACCTGGTCGCCGGAGACCTTCCCTTTCTCTACATCTACAACGCGGACAACCCGGCCGAAGCGGTCACGGCCAAGCGCCGCGGCTTGTCCACCCTCGTGGATCATCTCCAGACCGTGATGCTTCCATCCGGGCTCTATGGAGACCTCGAAGAGCTGGATCGGCTGCTCGCCGAGTGGCGGGAGGTCCGTGGTCGGGACCGTAGTCGGGAGCACCAGCTCGAACACTCAATCGGCGAGCGACTGGCGGCGACCGGTCTCGACCGGGTCATAGAGACGCCCCCCGACGCCCCATTCGAAGAGCGAGTGGCCGAGACCCATGATCGGTTGACCCTCATCCAGGATTCGTGGGTTCGGGACGGTCTCCACGTTTTCGGCGGACCTCCGGATGGCCAAAGACGGGAAGAGTTCCTCCTGGGCGTGCTGGCCCACGACGAAGGGCCTTCTGGGTTGAGAGGCCTCTCCGAAAGAGTGCTCGAGGAATCCGGAGAGCTTCCGGCCGACCCGAGCCGTCGGACCGGGGCCATCATCAAGAAAGCACAAACCTTGATGTCTGGCTTTCTGACGACTCCGGCCCAAGGGCTGGTCCCCCGCGGGCAGGACCGGGGACCGGACGACTCCGGGTTCGACGAACGGGTGGCGAGTCTCGAGTCGAAGATCCTGGACGTGGCCCATCGACTGGACGGCTCGGACGAGATGGGAGCTCTCCTCACGGGACTCGAGGCCGGGTTCATCCGGCCCGGTCCGGCAGGCATCGTGACGCGCGGCCGGGACGACGTGCTTCCGACCGGACGGAACTGTTACACTCTCGACCCCAAACGTCTGCCCACGCGGGCCGCGACCGAGATTGGCCGACGGCTGGCCGATGAAGTCATCGCCAAACATCTTCGCGAGGAAGGACGGATTCCGGAAGGGGTCGCCATCTACTGGCAGGCCAACGATCTGCTCTGGGCGGACGGGGAAGGCCTGGCCTGCATGATGGCTCTCATCGGCGTCGAGCCGACCTGGGGTCCGGGTGGCCGGGTGCACAGATTTCGCCTTGTTCCGCAAGAAGAGCTCAAGAGGCCCAGGATCGATCTGACCGTGAGGATGAGCGGGATCCTGAGGGACAACTTCCCCGACGCCGTTGCCCTCCTCGACCGCGCCATCCGCGAGGTCGCCCAGCTTCCAGAGCCGGAGGAGCTCAATCTCGTCCGGCGTAACGCGCTCGCCCACATGGCCTTGACGAACGCCGATTCGTCCAGCTCCATGGCCTGGCGTCAGGCGACTTTCCGGATCTTTTCCAGCGCCCCGGGCACCTACCAGGCCGGGACCCAGCTCGCCGTGGCTTCGAGCGCCTGGAAGAGCGACTCCGACCTCTCCGACGTGTTCCTGCACTGGAACGGCTACGCCTACGGCGAAAACTCGCAAGGCGAGCCGGCTCACGCGAATCTGAAAGAGTGCCTGACCCGGGTGGATCTCACGTTCAACAAGGTCGTGACCGACGAGAGCGACCTCCTGGGATGCTGCGGTTACTATGGTGCCCATGGAGGGATGACCATGGCCGCCCGGGTGCTCAGCGGGCGGGACGTGAAATCCTACTACGGAGACACCCGACACAGCGATCGGGTGTCTGTCCGCGATCTGGCCCAAGAGATCGACCGGGTCGTGCGGGTGAGCCTCCTCCACCCTCGATGGATCGAGGGGATGAAGCGGCACGGTTACCGGGGAGCCGGTGACATCGCGAAGACCGTGGGAAGGGTCTACGGCTGGGAGGCCACGGCTCGGGCCGTGGACGATGGCCTGTTCGATGCCATCGGTCGAGCCTTTGTCCTGAACCCGGAGAATCGTGAGTTCTTCCGAAAAGAAAACCCTTGGGCCCTGGAAGAGATCGCCCGGAGACTCAAGGAGGCCGCGGTGAGGGGTCTTTGGAAGCCGGCTCCGGACGTATCGGAGGCACTGGACGGTCTCTATCTCGAGATCGAGGGATGGATCGAGGAGACGATGGACGAGGTCGAGGAGGAGTTCCAGGGGGGCTCGGTCGACATCGTCACGAAGGAGGAGGTGGACGGATGGAAAACTCGGATGCAGGCCGCCCTCGGCAAGCGATGAGGGGCTCTGATGCGGGGGGAAGACCGATCTACCCCTTTGCCGCGCTGGTGGGACAGGAAGAGCTGAAGACCGCTCTGATTCTCAATGTGATCGAGCCGAGGATCGGCGGGGTGCTGATCCGAGGAGAGAAAGGGACCGCCAAGAGCACGGCAGTGCGGGCGCTGGCCGCCTTGTTACCGGTTCACGAGGCAATTGCCGGATGCTCGTTCGGCTGCACTCCGTCGGGTCGGGCGTCCCAGGACCCGTTGTGCTCCATGTGTCAGGAGAGGCGGACGCGAGGAGAGACACTTTCGGTTACAGTCCGTCACACCCGGGTCGTCGAGCTGCCGCTGGGGACCACCGAGGACCGCCTGATCGGGACCCTGGATCTCGAGCACGCGCTGGCGCGTGGCGAAAAGCGGTTCGAGCCGGGTCTTCTCGCGGACGCCCACCGAAACTTCCTCTACGTCGACGAGGTG
>Ga0074195_1000733_pt1 | contig 57135 bp, 53 predicted proteins | sample EPASupsiteHSE623_FD_64525 | JGI IMG/M metagenome (GOLD analysis project Ga0074195, IMG submission 64525) | Bioremediated contaminated groundwater from EPA Superfund site, New Mexico - Sample HSE6-23 | ecosystem: Environmental > Aquatic > Deep subsurface > Groundwater > Contaminated ...
GGATAGACACAGTAAAATCAATCAAAACGGGAGGTATGGCAAAAAATATCCCGACGGAACCACGACGAGAGATTTCAGGCTCATTATTCAATTAGAAAATGCTGCGAACGGCGGTTCAGGGGTTATACTCGGGGGGCGGTCCCGCCAGGATGGAGTCTATGCGCCGGATGAGCTCGCCCGTGGTGACGGGCTTGGCGATGAAGGTGCGCCCCGCCACACCCCCGTCCTCGGAGGTTGACTGGTTCTTGTCCGCCAGCGCGGTGAGGAAAACTATCGGTATTTTGGCGGTGTCCGGCGTTTCAAGCAGTTTTTCGGCCACTTCGGAACCTTCCATGTAGGGCATCATAAGGTCGAGCAGCAGCAAATCGGGTTTTACGGAACGCACCAGTTTTATGCCGTCGCGCGGGTCGGTGGCGGCGGAAACTTCAAACCTGCCCGTGCTTTCCAGATTCAGCTTTATAAGCCTGCACAGCATATCCTCGTCGTCTATGATGACAATCTTTTTCTTTTTATTTTCCATAAGAGAATCCGCTCCCTGACCCGCATCGTGATAGGCATATGTTAAGAAATAGCGAGCAACATTTCCAGCGCCCGCTGAGCTTTCCCTGTTCAGGTTGACATGCCGGCCTGCCAGCGTGCTATTGATGCCTGCACGAATAAAAGCCCATCTGAAATCTTTCGTGGCGAAAGCGCCGCTTTGCGAAAGGAAAATTCCACACGGACTCAAAGGACTGGAATGAAACCCGGTTATCGCCGGGAATCGGCGCCGGTTTTGCCGGACAAATTATGGGTTGAGATGAATTTCGCCAGACCTTTTTTAATCGCCGCGCCGATTTTCCGCTGGTTCGACTCATCCGCCAAAAATTGCGGAGCCAGGTCTCCGTCGCCTATTTCCAGCAGGACGCGGTAAGGCGCGGAGTTCACGTTCTCGTCAATGCTGTAAAAAGCCAGCCGTCCGGTCGCTTTGCAGCGGTAATCGTTGCGCCCCGTCGAACTGTCCAGATGAACGCCGCGGTTTTTGAGTTGCACGGCGGCCGCTATCTCGTCAACCATGATGCCCGCCAGTTCGCGGTTGGCGGCCTCGTATTTATCCCCGTCGTGCACATAGCCCCATATAGCGTTGACTCCGGCGGCGGCGTTGTTGTGGAGCGCGATGAAAACAAGCGGGTGATGTTCGTTGGATTTTTCCAATTCGAAGGCGTAGCCGGATTTTTTGCCGTCTATCACCGCCGAGGTGTTTGAAACAGCGGTGTTCGTGCCGTAAGTGGCGTGATGCAGCCCGGGCTCTCTGTAGCTCCAGACTTTATATTCATCGTATACCGGCTGCGCGGCGTGCGCGTATTGCGCGATGGCGTTGCAGACAAGCGCCTCGTTGCTCTTGCCGTTGGACGTGTCGTCCTGATGGGATGGCTGCCACACGACTACAGGCAGCGCGGATTGCGGAGAAACGGCCCAAGCCGCTTTCTGAGCCGCCGCCGCAACGGACAGCGCCGCGGTGATGAGGATGCCGGCAATCATGTTTTTCATTTTAGCCTCTTTTTAACGACTGGCTCTAAAGATGCGTGATGCCTTCCTTCAGCGCGTAGCGTATAAGGTCCGCCTGTTTGTGGATATCGAGCTTGCGCATGATGTTGTTGCGGTGCACGTGCACGGTGTTGAGCGAAAGCCCGAATTCCTGCGCTATCTCCTTGCTTGAATAGCCTTCCGCTATAAGCTGGAGTATCTCGCGCTCCTTGGGAGTGAGCTCGACGCGGGAGGTTTCAATCGTGGAGGAAGTCTGCCCGAGAAATCCCTGGACCACATACTTCGAGACTTTGGCGCAAAGATAGAACCGCCCCGCGCAAACCTCGTGGATGGCCTGCAGTATTTCATCCGAGCTCGAGGCTTTCACAATGAACCCGCGCGCTCCCGCCTTGAGGGATTTTTCGACGGACATGCTGTCATCATGCATGCTGAGCATTATGACCCTGCTTTTCGGCTCGGCTTTGAGCAGACGACGGGTGGCTTCCACTCCGTTAAGCACCGGCATTGAGATGTCCACGATATAAACATCAGCGGGTTTCGCTTTTGCAAGCTCAAGCAGTTCTTTGCCGTCGGAGGCCTCTCCTGTAACCTTTATGTCCTTGTCCTTATGCTCTATTATGGCTTTTATGCCGTCGCGCACGACAGCGTGGTCGTCGGCTATTATGACTTGTATTGCCATGTTTTCCTCGCATCAGCACCGGTGGTGGATTATCCGTTGCTATACTGTATTATCTTTTCCCCGCCTTTGCAACCAACCGCGTCGCCGATGGCTGGATATTACAGTACTATACTGTATTATCTTTTCCCTGACTTTGCAACACGGTTTCTCACTGTTTTTCCTTCCCGGAACCGGCGCGGGAAACAGCTATTTTATCTATCTTCGCGTACAAATCCCCCGGCTCCACGGGCTTGAGCACATAATCGTCGCAACCGGCGTTGAACGCTTGCGCGAAAGGCTCCTGATATGCCGTCACCATTATCACCGCCACTCCTTCCCCCGCGCTCACGCCTGCGCGGGCTTCGCTTTCGCGGATTAGCCGCAGCACTTGCAGTCCGCCGATATCGGGCATCGAAATGTCCAGCAAGATTATATCGTACGGGCGCCTCTCCCGCAGTGAAAGATTATATGCTTCCAGCGTCTCGGCCCCGCTGGCGGCAGCGTCGCAAACCGCTTTGTCACGCAGCAGCTGCATAAGCAGCTTGCGGTTGACGAAATTGTCATCCGCAACCAACATCTTCAGCATTTTCAAGTCCCGCTGATTTTCAGCCGGCGGAGATTACCGCCGCATGGAGCGCGTCCAGACGCGGCAACAGGTTGTCGGCGGGAGACTCCAGCCTGAAAGCCGTTTCAGCCTCGCGCGCGGCCGACAGCGCGGCATACAGCCGCAGATTGGCGGCGCAGCCTTTTATGGAGTGCATTATCTCGGCTCCGCCTGCGCAATCGCCGGCGGACGCCGCGGCGCGGGCCTGTTTTATCTGCTCCAGACTCTGCGTCTTGAAGTCCCGCACCAGACTGTCGTAGACATCCTCCGCAATGCCGCCAAGTTCCAGCAAAATCCTTTCTTTTTCCCCTTCACGCATGATAAAGTTTCCGGGATACCATAAATGGTTTATATTGCCTTCACTTAGTATATACATTTTTTGTGGGAAAGTGCATTATTTTCGGAACACAAAACTTCCGGCGGGGAGGCGGGGAACAGGAGAGCGGCAAACGCTACTTGTTAAGTTTCGCGCCGCAGGAACTGCAGAAAAGAGCTTCGGGTTTGTTCGCGGCGCCGCACTCGCGGCAGTTGGTGTGCTCAAGCGACGTGCCGCAATTCGTGCAGAATTTTCCGTCCGTGATTATGGGGCTGCCGCATTTATAGCAGGTGGCTATGGCCATCAGAAAACCGCAATGCGCGCAGTACTTTCCTTTTCCCGCCCGCTTGCCGCATTTGGGACAGACCGTCAAATCCCTGCTGGTCTGGTCGGGTTCGGGATTTTTCTGCCTCTTGAGATATGCTATCCACGCCTTATCGTCCTTGCTGACGTGCAGCATCAGCCAGTCTACGACATCCTTGTGGACTTCCGTGACGAGGCCTGGCGCCATCGAGGATTTTCTCTTTATAGCGGCGAACTTGTTGCGGAAATACTCATGCTGCGCCAGATGAATCTGATAATCGGGATACTCGTTCTTTTTCAGCCACTCCTCTTCAACCGGGAAATGCGACTGCACATATTTGTCCACGGAGCGGAACAGGATATATATCCCTGATTCGAATTTGTCTTCCGAAACGTCTTTGGTATAGCTGTTTATGCGGGCAAACAGCGTCTGATAGCTCTCATCAAGCTCCGCCACACCCGTTTCCAGGAATTCATTCCAATAGATGGACATAGCAAAACCCCATAGCAACCCGCTCAGTGAGTTATTGGAACCGCACCGCTCTGCCGAAAAGCTGCGTTCAAGTCTTTCGCGTTAAACATTGTGCCAAATGATTTTGCGTCCGCGCAAGTCTTCAATCAGCCCATAGGTGAAAAGCCCGCCTTCAGGGCCGCGGACAAGCCGTGCCCGCATAAGCGCGGGAATCCGCTCCCCGTTCCTGGCGCGCAATACGGTCCGCGCGAAAGTCTCGCCGCCGGGCTCGGACGGCAGGACGGCTTTTTCGGACATGAGGCTTTCGGGAAAAACCGGCGCCGCGCCGGCAAGCTCTTCGGCGGAATCGTAACCCAGCATGTTCGCCAGCCCGCGGTCGGCTTCCAGCAATCGCCCGGACACGGCGCGGAAAGCCCACGTATTGGCGGCGAAAACGCGCCGGACATCAGTTCCGAAACCGTTTTCACCCTCCCCGGTTTCCAGTCCGGTGATATCGGTATTGATTATAAGCACCGACGCTGTTTTTCCCCCGTCGCCGCGCACCGGCTGGAAGTCCAGCAGGAACTGAAACCTGGAATGCCCCACAGGCACCGTGAACCGGCGGATTTTATTTTTGCCGGAGGCGAAAACTTCGCGCACGCTGTCCATATATTCCTTTGCGCGCGAATCCGGAAATATTTCCGAAAGCAGCCGGTTGCTGAACACGAAGGGCCTTCCGCCCATGGAAGCGGAAGCGGCCTCGTTCATGTAGAGAATCCTGCCTTCTCCGTCCACAAGTATTATCTCGCTGAGAAGCGATTCGGAAATCAGGCGGTATTTTTCCGCGCTGTTGAATATGAGACGCTGCAGCGCCTTTTGCAAAGTCATGTCGCGCAAGTGAAGGCAGAGGGAATCCACCGGTTTTATGCCGCGCAGGTTTACCGCGCGCACGTCGATGCAGCGCCAGCTGCCGACCCGGTTGGCCAGGCGCATTTCGAAGTTCTGCCGCTTGTCTGGGGAAGACAACAGCACCTCTACGGTTTTTTTCAAAAAACCGCTGTCGTCGGGATGCACCTGGGCGCAGAGACTGGTGCCGGCATATTCATCCGCCTCCCTGCCGGTCAGCAGCCTTATCGCGGGGGAGGCGAAAGATATGCCGCACTCCGCGTCCACCAGGAAGACGGCGTCGCCGCTGTAATCGGCTATGGCTTTCCAGAAAGCGGCGCTGTCCCTGGGTTTTTGAGATTCGGGCTGAGCGGACGCCGTCGCGGCGGCGCTGGAACGGACGGCGGCGTCAGTCTCGAAACCGGCGGACGCAAGGGCGGCGCGCGCCTTTTCGGCGTCAGCCGGGGTAGAGGCGGCTATGAAAATTTTGGGTTTATCCATAAACAGGGCGCAACCGCACGCCTGCATAATAATATTAAATTCAGAGCCTGCTTATTGTATAATTTGCGGGTATGAACGCGAAAATACGGGAGAAGCTGCACAACTATATGGAGGACCTCGCCGACGACGCGCTGGATAAAATCTACGGCAGCCGCGAAGAATATTGCCGGTGCGACAAGTGCAGGCTCGACGTGCTTTCGCGCGTCCTCAACCGCATGCCGCCCAAATACGTGGTTACGCAAAAGGGCGGGGCTTTCGTGAAACTCCAGTGCCTCGAGGCTCAGTTCAAGGCGGACATAACGCGGGAGGCGGTGAAAGCGCTGGACCTCGTCGCGCTTGCTCCCCGTCACTAAACATTGATAAAGGACATGATATGCCGAGAGTGCTTATTGTTGATGACTCCCTTTTCATGCGCAAGATACTGGGCGATATTCTCAGCCGGGAAGGGGCGCAAATAGTCGGGGAAGCGGACAACGGGCAGGCCGCCTTGGACAAATTCAGGGAACTCAAGCCGGACGTCGTGACGCTTGACATAGTGATGCCCAGGGCGGGAGAGATAGGCGGCGGCATAGCCGCGCTCAAGGAAATAATGAAGCTGGACCCCACGGCCAGAGTAATAATGGTTTCGGCCATGGGCCAGCACGCGCTGGTGGTGGAGGCCATACAGGCCGGTGCCAGGGATTTCATAGTGAAGCCGTTTCAGCAGGCGCGCATAGCGCAAGCGCTGAAAAAAGTCCTCGCGGAAAGCTGAGCGGAGGCTCGCCAAATGGAAAAAAAGGAAACTGTTGCCGCCGGATATCCGGACGCGCTCAGGAAAATAGGCGTCACGGGCGCGGGCCGCGCCGCCATGGCTTTGTCCGAAATAACCAACGCGGCGGTGGAGATAGACATTCCCGAGGTCAGGCTGATTGCCGCGACGCAGTTTTCAACCATAGTCTCGGCAGGGGAAGAACCCGGTCTCGTGCTGGTCATCGTGCTGGAGGGCGAACTGGGCGGGAGAGTGTTTTTCCTGCTGGCTCCGCGGGAGGCGCGGCTGCTGGGCGCGAGACTGCTGGGAATGGAACCCGGCAAGGTGGATTTCGAAGACCCGCTGTTTCAAAATTCGATAAAGGAAGTCCTCAGCATCATAGCGGGCGCCTATATGGCGGCCCTTAGCGAATTGACCGGCTACGAGGTGATGTTCAGCATCCCCTATCTCGCACTGGACGTGATAACCGCGGCTTTCATAGCGGAACAGACCCCCCAGCGTTCCGCCGACATGATTTTCATAAAAACCCGGCTAAAGATAGAGGAAACTGATTTTGACGGCGCATTCATGTTTTTCCCCGACATGCCGTCCACCGGCAAAATATTCAAGGCTCTCCGGCTGGCGCAGCCGGCGCAAGCCGCCAAATCCGTCTGACCGCCGCGATGAAAAACTTATCCTTTCTGAAACTGGACCTGCTGCGCGAACTGGGTTCTATAGGCGCGGGCCATGCGGCGACCTCGCTGTCGGAACTGGCGAACACGCAGGTGGACATGTCCGTTCCCGACATCAGGCTTTATCCCTCCCAGCGCATAATGGACCGGCTCAAGGACGAGGAATATTTCGTCCTGCGCTCGCGGCTGGAAGGCGGCATAAGCGGAATGGGATACCTGGTTTTAAGCCTGGGCGAAGCGCGCCCGCTTGCGGGACTGCTGCTCGGTACGGACCCCGCCTCCGTAAACATGGACGGCGACATGGCGCAATCCGCGCTCAAGGAGGCTGCGAACATACTCCTGAGTTCCTATATGAGCGCGCTCAGCGACCTGACAGGTTTCGCCGTTCTGGCGGACGTGCCCGTAATGGACGGCCCCATAAACAAAAATGATGTCGAAAAGCATATATCCGACGCTCCCGCCGATGATATCGTCTACGTTAAATCCGACCTGACGATAAGACGCCTGGGGTTCGACGCCGCCCTGCTTTTTGTTCCCGACCAGAAAAGCCTGCGCGCAATATTCGCCAAACTGGGCCTGCCCGAATAAACCTGCACAAAAACATGCGCCTCCGGCATTTCCGCCGGAGGCGCGTTTTCAAACAGCGTTCTATTCGCCGACGGCCGCCACTGTCACGATTTCCTCCAGGCTGGTGGCGCCTTCCTTTACCTTGTCTATTCCCACGTCGAACAGGAACTTGAAGCCTTCCCGCTTGGCCTGCGCGGTGAGCGCGGGCAGCGGCTCGCGGCGCTGTATCATGTCGGCAAGCGCGGCGCTTATGAAAATGACCTCGTAGAGGCCGATTCTGCCCTTGTAGCCGAGACCGTTGCACTGCTCGCAGCCCACATGGGTATAAAGCGTGTCGGTTTCGGAGAAACCGTATTTCTTTATCATCTCCATCGTCGGCGTATAAGCCTGCCGGCAGTTGTTGCAAAGCCTGCGGACGAGGCGCTGCGCCTCGACAACGCGCAGCGTGGACGCCAGCAGGAAGGGTTCTATTCCCATGTCCTCTAGGCGCGAGACGGCGGACAGCGCGTCGTTGGTGTGCAGCGTCGAAAGCACCAGATGTCCCGTCAGCGCGGCGCGCAGGCAGATTTCGGCGGTTTCGGCGTCGCGGGTCTCGCCCAACATGATAATGTCGGGGTCCTGGCGCAAAAACGAGCGCAGCGCGCCCTGGAAAGTCAGGCCCACCTTGGGCTTGACCTGCACCTGGTTGATGCCGTGGAATTTGTATTCCACGGGGTCCTCGACAGTCATTATGTTTTTCTCCGGGGAGTTCAACATCTGCAGCGCGGTGTAAAGCGTCGTTGACTTGCCGGAGCCGGTGGGGCCCGTGACGTAAATCAGCCCGTTGGGGCAGTTGATGCCCTTGATGAAAGAGTTAAGCTGCGCCTTGTAGAAACCCAGCTTTTCAAAATCCAGCGGCAGCTTGGCCTTGTTGAGGATACGCATGACCATCTTTTCGCCGTACACCGTGGGGCAGGTGGAGACGCGCACATCTATCTTGGCGTCGTTGTAGCGCATGGTGAGGGCGCCGTCCTGCGGGACGCGCTTTTCGGCGATATCGAGCTTGCTGAGAATTTTTATGCGCGAGATGAGCGGCACGAACATGGATTTGGGGGGCGGCGGGATTTCGTTCAAAATGCCGTCCACGCGGAAGCGGATGCGGATTTCCTCGGCGTAAGGCTCGATGTGGATATCGCTGGCGCGCTGCTGTATGGCGGTCTCGAACATCTTGTTGACGAAAAGCACCACCTGCGTCTCGCGGGTGACGGGAATGGGCTTGTTGAGGTCTAGCAATTCCTCCTCGTCCTCGACCCCTCCCCCTTTCGACGGCAGCAGTCCGGTGGCGAGCTCCTTGACCTCGTCGCGCGCGCCGTAAAGCGTGTTCAGCGCGTTCACTATGGCTGAAATCGTGCCCACCGCGAGCTGGACCTTGAGGCCGGTGTAAAGGTAAATTTCCTGGACGATGAAAATCTCAGAGGGATTTATGACCGCGATGCGTATGGTGTCCTCGGTCTTCTCCAGCGGAATGACCTTGTTGGCGCGCGCGAAACGCTCCGGCAGCAGGCGCGCGAGCTCGAAGGATTTTTCCGCCATCTTCACCATTTCGTCGTTGGTGATGAAGGGGACCTTGAAATAATCGCAGTAAGACTTGGCGATGTCCTCCTCGGTGGCGAATTTGGTGGCGACCAGCGCCTCCTCCACCGTCACGTTGTCCTTGACCTGGGTGGTCAGGACGAGCGGAATGTCCTTTTCCGTGATGACCTTCTTGCCCATGAACAAATCGAGTATCAGAGATTTGTCGCTCATATCCTGCCCGCATCCTGTCCGGATTTGGCGTCCGTCCGCGGAGCCGCGCTGTCCGCCGCGGCGGCGAGCGGCAGCGTTATGGTCACGGTCGTGCCCTCGCCCTCCACGCTGGAAAGCGTCATCTCGCCCCTGTGGTTGTTTATGATGGATTTGGAGACCGAAAGCCCCAGCCCCGTGCCCTGCGCCTGGCCGTGGCGGATATCCTGCCAGAAGCGGCGGACCGTTTTGCCCGGCGCGTCCGGCTCGGACTCATCGGGAGACCGGCGGCTCTCCACGCTCTTGTTGTAAATCTTGGTGGTATAGAACGGCTCGAATATGCGCGGCAAATCCTCTTTTTTTATGCCTTCGCCGTTGTCGCTTATCTCTATGGCGCAAAACGGCTTGCGGGCTATTCCGGGCGGCTGTGCGCGCCGTGCGCGTATTTTCACGCGGCCCTCCCGGCGCTTGGGGATGGCCTGCGCGGCGTTGACGAGCACGTTGATTATGACCTGCGTTATCTGGTTGCGGTCCACGTCTATGAACAGCCCGTCCTCATAGGACGTTGCGAAAGTGACATGGTTTTTTTCTTCCATCGGGATATTGTTGATGGCGTACTCGATGAGCTCCCGCGGCGAGACGCGCACGGTTTTGAGCTCCGAGGGGCGCGCGAATTTGAGCAGATTGCGCACGATGACATCGGCGCGCGTCGTGGCGTCCTTTATCTTGATGAGCGTGAGGAACGCGTCGAAATTGGGCGAGCGCGGCGCCTGGGCGGGATAGCTGAATTCCAGCAGATACCGGTTCAAAAACCGCACCGCGTTCAGTTCGGCGGGCATGAGGCTGTCCACGTCCATTTTGCGCAAATCCTCGGTGGCTCTCACCAGTTCCGCTGCCTCGCGCCCCAGCTGCGCCGACTTGTTGCGGCCCAGCCAGACGTCGTAAAATCCGGTATCGCCTATCAGCGTGTTGAGCGCGGCCAGCGCCTGCTCATCATTTGCGGGCGGCGATTTAAGAAATCCGTCCGCCGCCAGGCCGGCGGCCAGCGCCGCCGGAGCGCGGGGGGCGGAGAATTCGCCCTGCGAAAATTCCGCCGGCACGAGGTCTTTTATCTGGAGATACTCTATGCCGCCCATGATGATGCCGAGCGGGTTTTTTATTTCATGCGCTATTCCCGACGAAAAACGGCCCAGCGCCGCCAGTTTCTCCGACTGGATGAGCTGGTTGTGCGCCTCCTGCAGCTCGGAGTAGGCGCTGCCCAATTGCTCGTTTGCGCGGGCCAGGTCGCGGGTGCGCTCCTGCACGCGCAGTTCCAGTTCCTGTCTGGAGCGCTCCAGTTCCTGCTGGGCGCGTTTTTGCGCGGTGATATCGCGCAGCACCCCCTCGAAACCGGCGGGGCGCCCCGCCGCGTCAAGCCTGAGAGAGGAGGTCATTATGCAGTCTATGAGCTCGCCGTTTTTCTTTTTCAGGCGCAGTTCGTAATTGCGGACGGCGGACTTGTGTTCCACCTCCGCCAGAAACGCGGACAAATCCGCGGCGCTCTCGAAAATATCCCTGAGGTGCATTCCCGCGCCGGACGCGGCGGCGTAGCCGAAAAGCTCCAGGTAGGCGCGGTTGGCCTCTATGAGCGCGCCGGAGCGGTCGGCGATATATATCGCGTCCAGAAAATCGCCGAAAAGCTTGCGGTACTTGCGCTCGCTTTCCCTGAGCGCGTGAGCGGCCTGCCTGAGGCTGGTGATGTCGTTTCCCACGCAGAGTATTTCCCGGCGGTTGCCGCCGAGGCGCATGACGCGGTTGGTCCAGGAAATCCAGACGGGAACGCCGCCGCGCCTGATGTTTTCCGATTCGTAGGAGAGATTATTTTCAGGCCCGTCGGAAAGCTTGCCCAGCATCTGCGCCGCGGCGCCGCCGGCCTTGCTGGCGCGCGCGAAGACGGTGTCGAAAAAATTTTTGCCGACTATATCCTTCTCGGCGTAGCCGAAAAACTCCTGGGCGAACTCGTTGAAAAAAGTGATTTTGCCGGTCAAATCCATGCGCAGGATGATGCTGTTGGCGGACTCGACGAGAGTGCGGTATTTTTCCTCGCTGCGCTGTATGGCTTCCTGCGCGTTCTTGGCGGAGGTGACGTCCCAAAGCACCAGCACCGCGCCGTCCACCTCGCCGCTTTCCCTGGTTATCGGCGCGGCCCGGCAGCCCACGAAAATCCTGCGCCCCCCCGGCGCGCCGAGGTAGATGTCCTGCGGGGAGCGCACCGCTTCGCGCTGCTCCATGGCGCTGAACACCGGGTTCGGAACGCGCATCCCGCTTTTCTCGTCCGCCAGCTCGACTACGTCGCCCACGAATTTCCCGACGCATTCGCCCGGCGGGCGCCCGACGAGGTTTTCCGCCACGCCGTTGAGCAGCTTTATCACGCCGTCTTTGTCAACGGCGATTACGGCGTCGGCTATGCTCATCAGCGTGGCCGAGAGCCAGCGCCGGTTTTCCACGAGCGCGTTTTCCATCTCCCCGCGGTAAAGCGCGAACCTGACCAGGCCGACAATATCCGCCTGGCGCGCCGGATTGCACACGCTGCCGTAAGAACGCGTCCGCAGAGTGTCCTGGCTGACCAACTCTTGCGCGGAGGCGGAAAAGAATACCGCGGGGACGGAATATCTTTTTAGCATTTCCTCGGCTGCGGCGGCCGCCAGCGCGGCCCCCCCACCAAGCGCGGTGTCGAGCACCGCCAGTTCTGGACGCTCGGCGCCCGCCGCTACGGCGTCCTCGGGCGAAGACACGCAGGCGGCCACAAAATAGCCGGCCCGCTCAAGGGCCTGCCTGACGCTGTTTTTTATCGCTTCGGAGCTAGCGGCTACAAGCAGTTTGTGACGCGCCATAAAAGGTGTTTTCGCTTCGTATACGCCGGCGTTTTAGTCGCTTACGCTCTGTCCGCTCCGGCGGGCGGCGGCGCGGCGCGCCGCCTGAATTTGAACTGTTTGTACAAAACCAGCGAGGCATGGGCCGCCCCGGCGGCAAGCGTGGCGATGGCAAGATGCTCATGCAGCTCGAAACTCATTCCCATAAAGCCGACAACCGCCGCGCCGGCCAGAAACGCCGCCGTCGTGATTCCGGTGATATGTATCCATTTGAACAGCATGGCTGGCATTATTTTAACATAAAGAAAAGCCTTTGCAACGGAGCAAATCGCAATGCGGGCGCATCAGAAAAATACGCCCGTCATTGCCATGCGGCTGCCGTTTACGGCGTGTACGTGATTACAATGATACCTTGTGCTGCTGCATTTAAATGCCCGCTGCCGCCGCCATACAAGCCGGCGATGCCGCCGTAAGCCCAGCCGCAGCCACCGCCGCCTCCGCCGGCACCGGCTGAAGCCCACTCCGTGCCGTTTCCCCCAGTGCCGCCAGTGCCGTTTGAGTTGCCGCAGCCACCGCCTCCGCCGCCGGCCGTTCCCGCGCCGCCGTTTCCGTTGACACCGGCCGCACCTCCTCCGAACCCCCCTGAATTGTTCCCTCCCGCGCCGCCCGTGCTGCTGCTTTGTCCGTTAGCGCCATTGCTCCCGCCTCCGCCACCGCCTCCGCCACCGCCGGTATAAGCGCCCACAAAGCCAGTCCCCGCGCTCCCACCATTTCCAAAGGGCCCTCCCGCGCCGCCACCACCGCCCAAGTAGTAGCCATTGGAATACGCGGAGCCGTTCCCGCCTGAATATTTTACCGTGCCTACACCGCTTGAGGCCTGCCCGCCCTGCCCGCCGCCGGAAGTGCTGCCGCCTCCGCCGCCTTTGGCGCATGCGCTCGCCGCCGCGCAGCTTGCGCCGTTGAAATAAGTATCCCCTCCGGCAACACCGCCCCCGCCGCCCGCCCCGACCGCATAAGTGATGCTGCCGCCGGGAGTAAGCGTAAGATTGGCGGCTTTCGAGTAGCCGCCGCCCCCGCCGCCACCGTAATTACCTCCGCCACCGCCGCCGATGACTTCGATGCTGTTATTGGCGTTGTTCCAGTTCGCGGGAACGGTCCAACTGGTGCCGGAGGTCAGGAAAGTGATGCCGACGACGGAAGAATTGGCCAGGGCTATCCATGAATTGCCGTTGCAGTATTTCAGGTAACCGCCTGAATAACGCACCGCTCCGGCGTTGCCTGACGAACAGGCAGCGCTGCTGTCGCCGACCTGCACTTCGCCGCCGCTGACCGTGACTTTGGAAGCGGGGGAAGCCGTTCCGATACCGAGCCGCTTGTTGGTGTTGTCCCAAACCAAACCGCTGTCGCCGCCGAAGGAGCCGGACTTGTTGAACTGCACATAGCCGCTGGAGCCGCCGGGCGCGGTGCTGAGGGATATCCAGTTCGTCCCGTTGCAGACGCTCATGGTGTTGGGGATTGCGGCGATGTTATACTTCTGCTGCCCCGCCACGCCGGCGGGATTGCCGCATTGCGCGTACGCCGCGGCGCAAAAAAACATCGCCGCAAGATAAATCGAGGCTGTTTTAAGCATTTGTTTCCCCTTTAATTTTCCTGACACTCACCATGCCGCCGGATATGCCGAGCGGCACGGCTATGAACCTCAATGATAGTCTACCTTCCATAAATGTAGTCGTCAATAGTCTCACTGCGTCATAAACGCTATTTCTTGATGAATACGAGCCACGAAATACACGAAAAGGGAAAGAGAAGCAAAATGGGCTGCGTCGTGTTTTGTGATTTTTTCTCCATCCCCCGTTGTCCCCTTTTTTCGTGTGTTTCGTGGCTAAAAATGCAGCCCTCCGTGGTCTTGTTGTTTTTATGACACAGCAAAATTAGTAAAAGTTTACGACATCGCCCTGTTTTTGGCGGAACGAAAAAAAGCCCCGGGTATGAGCCGGGGCTTGCGTTCTGCGCGAAAGCGTTTCAGAACCTGTTCACAATCTCCGTATTCTGCTGCAAGCGCCGCTTGCGCCCCTGATACTTCGCGGTCTTCGGCTTATAGGCCTACAGGCCTGCACGCCTCAGCCCGCTGCGTCTCGGGGGCACAATCGCCGCTTTCGCTGCGAAAGATTTCAGATTGGCTCTCAAGACAGGCAAAACTATAAAGTCGCGCGCAAAGTGACCGGGCGCATTTTTTCACCGGCATTTGAGATTTCTCGCGGTATTTGCTTATAATTAGGGTAGATTAAGGCTGACAGTCTGCAAGGACTTTCCAATGCATATAAGCAAACTTGCCTCTGAACTCGGCGATTCCGCCACGCTGGCGTTGAACGCCGAAGCGGCGCGCCTCAAGGAAAACGGCGAGGCAGTTATCCATCTCGGCGGCGGCGAACCCGCCTCCCCCGCGCCGGAAGCGGCGATAAAAGCCGGCATCGCCAAGTTACAAACAGGGCGCGTCAAGTACACTCCCGTAAGCGGCACCAAAAAGATGAAGGAGGCTGTAATACGCTATACGCAGCGCCATTACGGCAAGACTCCGCTTCTGTCTGAAGTGCTTGTTTCGGGCGGCGCGAAGCAGGCGTTGTACAATTTTCTCCTGTCCGCGGTTGACCCCGGCGACGAGGTGATTTTCCCCGCGCCGTATTGGGTAAGCTATCCGGACATGGTGCGGCTTTGCGGCGGGGTGCCGGTTATCGTGCAGCCTCCCAAAGGCTCGTTCGAGCCCAAAGCCGCAGACCTCAAGGCCGCCGCAACCGCAAAAACCCGCGCTATTATATTGAACAGCCCCAACAACCCTTCCGGCGAGGTGTATTCACGGGAACTGGTGCGCGAAATGGCGGAATTCTGCGCGGAACGCAAGATTTATCTCGTGCAGGATGATATTTACCACCAACTTGTGTTCTCCGACGCCAGGCCGGTTTCCTGCTACGATTTCGCAAAAGACCATTCTCATCTGGTGGTTATAAACGGCGTTTCAAAGCTTTACGGCATGACCGGTTTCAGAATCGGCTGGTCCATAGCCGGAAAATCGCTTACCGCCGCCATGAACCGCGTGCAGGGGCAAACCACCTCCTGCCCGTCCGACCTGTCGCAGGAATGCGCCCAGGCCGCGCTGGACGGCGACCAGTCCTGCGTGGCGGAACTGCGCAAATCGCTTTTTGAAAACCGTGACGCGCTTTTGGCGGAACTTAAAAACCTGAAAAAGCTGAAAGTCGCGCCGCCCAAAGGCACTTTCTATTGCCTGGCCGATTTCAGCGCATACGAGCCGGACTCCTCAAAACTCTGCAAATATCTTCTGGAAAAAGCGCTTGTGGTTACCGTGCCTGGCAAAGAATTCGGTATGGAAGGCCACCTGCGGCTTAGCTATTGCGGCAAAAAAGAGGATATACTAGAAGGCGCAAGGCGGATTTACTGGGCGCTTGAGGACTCGGCCCCCCGCACAATAAAAATCGGCGCGAAAACCGTCGAAAGGATGTTGAGATGACAACCCCCTCGCAGGACTCTGCCTCCTCGCTCAAGAGCAATTACGGCATCGAAAACCACGGCATCAAAACATCCGGCACCATTTACTGGAACCTTTCCGCCCCCGCGCTTTACGAAGAGGCGGTTTCGCGCAAGGAAGGCAGAATCGCGCAGGGCGGCCCCTTCGCGGTGCTGACCGGAAAACACACCGGACGCTCGCCCAACGACAGGTTTTTCGTGAAAGAATCCTCCAGCGCGGACAAAATCTGGTGGAGCGAAGGCAACAAGCCCATCGGCGCGGACGTTTTCGACAAGCTGCTTGAAAAGATGGCGGAATACGCCGGTCTGCGCGACCTGTTCGTGCGGGACTGCTTTGTGGGCGCACACCCGGCCAGCAGGCTGGCGGTGCGGGTAATCAACGAATACGCGTGGCAGAACCTGTTCGCAAAAAACCTTTTCATCGAGCCGTCTCCCGCCGAGTTAAAGGCGCACGTGCCGGAATTCACCGTGGTGGCTTTCCCCGGCTTCAAGGCGGACCCAAAAACCGACGGCACCCGTTCGGAAACCTTCATCATCATCAATTTCGCACGCAAAATGGTGCTGATAGGCGGCACTGCTTACGCCGGCGAGATAAAAAAATCCCTTTTCACCGTGATGAATTACCTGCTGCCGCTCAAGAACATTCTCACCATGCACTGCTCCGCCAACATGGGCAAGGCGGGGGATACGGCGCTGTTTTTCGGCCTCTCCGGCACGGGCAAGACCAGCCTTTCGGCGGACCCCTCGCGCGGTCTCATCGGCGACGATGAGCATGGCTGGAACGACGAGGGCATTTTCAATTTCGAAGGCGGCTGCTATGCCAAGGTGATAAACCTTTCCGCCGCCGCGGAGCCGCAGATTTACGCCTGCACCCGCCGTTTCGGCACCGTCATAGAAAATGTGCCTCTTGACCCGAGGACCGGCGCGTTAAATCTTGATGACGGCAGCATAACCCCCAACACCCGCGCGGGTTATCCGCTGGAATTCATAGACAATGCTCTGGCGGACAAAAAAGGACCGCATCCGAAAAACATAGTGCTGCTCACCTGCGACGCGTTCGGCGTGCTGCCGCCGCTGGCGCGGCTCACCGCCGACCAGGCGCTTTATCATTTCATTTCCGGCTATACCGCTAAAGTCAGCGGCACGGAAATCGGGCTTAAAGAGCCGCAGGCCACTTTCAGCACCTGTTTCGGCGCGCCGTTCATGGTGCATCACCCGTCGTTTTACGCCGGACTGCTCAAGAAAGACGTGCTCAAACACAAGGCGCAATGCTGGCTGGTCAACACCGGCTGGGTGGGCGGCCCCTACGGCGTGGGCAAACGCATCAGCATAAAATACACCCGCGCCATGTTAAATGCCGCACTTGAAGGCGGCCTTAATTCTGTAAAATATGCGAAGGACCCGGTGTTCGGCTTTGAAATTCCCGCCGAATGCCCGGGCGTCCCCGCCGGGGTGTTGAACCCCGCCGGGCAGTGGCAGGACAAAAACGCTTATATGGAAAAGTACAGGCAGCTGGCGGGCTTGTTCCGGGCCAATTTTGAAAATTTCAAGGACGGCTGCGCCGCAGAAGTCATCGCGGCGGGACCGGCTGTTTAGCCCGGCTGTCCGGAAAATAACGAGGAGAATAATATGGCAAAAGCAAACCCTGCGTTCATGAAGCCCCTTCAGCCCAGCGAGAAGCTGGCGGTCGTAGTCGGCAGCAACCCGCTTCCCAGGACCGAAGTGGTCAAGAAGCTGTGGGATTACATCAAGAAGAACGGCCTTCAGGATTCCGCCAACAGGCGGATGATAAATTCCGACGACAAGCTCAAGGCCATCTTCGAGAAAGGCCAGATAAGCATGTTCGAGATGAACAAAATCATCGCGAAACATCTTAAATAAATCCGGCGGTTTTCACCGGGGCAGTCACTGTTTTCGGGCGGCGTTTCCACGCCGCCGCCCGAAATAGTGTATAATTGTAGCAGTCGTCCGGGAGTTCCTTATACGAGGGATTTGGCCGGACGGACGCGAGCGCCCATAGCTCAACGGATAGAGTACCAGCCTGCGAAGCTGGTGATCCAGGTTCGATTCCCGGTGGGCGCGTATTTTTTTATGTTCGCCGTATTACGGGGGACAAGATGACCGACAAAAGCAAACCGGCTGAGACGCCGGCTCACGAAAAATCCTCAAAATCCACCGGCACCTACGTTTACGACAAGAAGCTGGGCAAGGTCGTAAAGGTATCCGACGACATCCCCTCCCTCTCGAAATCCCACGGACACGACCATTGTTCCGGCCCCTGCTGCTCCGGCGGCGGTTCCATGCCCTCGCCCTGCGAAGGCGGCGGTTGCGGCGGCGAAGGCTGCTGCGGATAACAGAGCAGGGGGTTCGCCATGCCCTTTGAAACATGGTCGCGGAACGGCTACAAGGTTTCCACCGACCCTGCCTTGCTGGATATTGACTTCATCCACCGTGAGCTTGACGCAAGCGCCTGGGCGCGCGGGATACCGCGGGCAGTAGTGGAAAAGTCCATCGCAAATTCGCTGGTTTTCGGCTTGTACCGCCCAGACGGCGGACAAATCGGCGTCGCCAGGCTCGTAACCGACCGCGCCACATTCGCCTATCTCTGCGATGTTATTGTTACCCCAGGTGAGCGCGGCAGAGGCTTGGGCAAATGGCTGAATGAATGCGTAGTTGCCCACTCTGAATTGCAGGGACTGCGCCGCTGGGTTTTAGCCACGAAGGATGCGCACGGCGTCTACCGTCGTTTCGGCTGGACGCCGCTTAATAATCCAGAAACCTTCATGGAACGCTTTTTCCCCGACGTTTACAAAAGTAAAAAGTGAGATTTATTCCAGCCGCATTTCTCTTCTTAGAGCCTGTCTAAAATCTTTCGTAGCGAAAGCGGCGCTTTTGGCCCTGATACTTCGCGGTCTCAGATTGGCTCTTACGCCGCCAACGGCGGCAGGAGTTCGCTTTCCAGCTTTTTGTAATGGTTGATGACTTCCCGCACGAAAGCGCGTTTCTGGTTGTAACTGCCGGGAAAGAAACTGCCCTTGAATCCCGCCACTATCAGGTTGCGCAGCTGCCGGCGGTTGAGCTTGGCGGAATTGGCCACCAGTTCCAGCTCGCAGGAAACGGTGGTGTTTGAAACCAGTCTGTTATCCGTGCAAATGGTGACGGAAAGGCCCGACTCAATCATGCGGCCCACGGGATGATTTTCCACCGTCTTGAGTTCCGGTATGGTTTGCAGGTTGCTTGTCACGCAAACTTCCACGCCGATGCGCTGGCTGGCGATATAATTGACGAGATTATCCACATAGCGCTTGTGGTCTTTTATCGCGGGGTCCTTAATCATGTTCTCGGCGAACAGGAAGGTGCCGTGGCCCAGCCGGTTGGCGTGGCATTCCGTGATGGCCTGAAAAATGGATTCGGGGCCGTAGGCCTCGCCCGCGTGCACGGTTTTTTTTATGAAATGCTCGTGCGCGTACTGGTAGGCGTCGCGATGGTCCACCGGCGGATAGCCGGCTTCCTCGCCGGCGAGGTCGAAGCCCACCAGCGGCAGGCCCTCCTCCTCCACCAGCATGACGGCGGTGCGCGCCATTTCAAGCGAAGCCGCGGCGTAAACTTCCTTTTTGCGCGCGTGTTCCAGCACGCGCAGAAAATCCGCGAAATAGGGCGACATGCCTTTTGAAAACCGGCGCATCGCGCAGATGATTATGCCGAAATGAAACGGCACGTCCTCGCCTTTTTTGACGGCCTCGGACGAATTATGCGCTTTTTCCCCGGCCTCAAGGCCGCGCACCACGGCTTTTATCACGTCAATTACAGGCAGTTCCTTGGTGGTATGCAACTGCGGCGCGAAGCGCACCTCGATATAGCGCACGCCTTCGGCGATATTGTCCTCCACGAGCTCCCTGGCTATGCGCTCGATATTCTCCGGCTTCTGCATCACGGCGCAGGTGTAGCCGAAGCCCTTGAGGTAATCCGGCAAATCCTTGTAGGAGGGCTTGAACACCAGCTCGCGCATGCCCGCCTCGTCAAAAGACGGCAGCTTGACGCCTTCCTGCTTCGCCAGTTCGATGAGCGTGGAAAGGCGCAGGGACCCGTCGAGATGAAGATGCAGGTCCGTCTTGGGTATCCGCCTGATGAACTCGGAAGTTATTTTTTCTCGCATAGGTCTCCTTTACGGCAAGTCGCAATTCAGATGAAACCGGGTATCGCAAGGCTCCAGACAAGAGCCACGGCGGCGCAGGCCAGCGGCACGGCTAACGCCCGCAGCGCGAAATTCCAGACGGGAAAATTCATGTCCAGCGCGCGCAGATAGGCGGATGCCGCCGCTATCCCGCACGCCGGCGCAATCCAGAGAAACCCGGGGGCGAGATAAAAACTGTCCAGCCCCAAAAACATCTGGCAGGCCAGCGACAGGACCGACACCGACAGCAAAATGGAGGTCATCAGCCGCAGGCAGGCCAGGCCCAGAAGCCGGGACCAGCCGAATCTCCCCAGCGCGGCCATGAGCGCCCCGCAGACAAGCAGCAGCGAAGGCAGCGCGGACAGCGAAACCGCTATCGCGCGCTTGTACTCCATTAAAGTCAGCCGCGCGACGATAACGCGCTCCTTTGCCGCTACGGCATATAGCAGCGCCCGCTCCAGCGCCGGATTGCGCTTGAACAGGGCGATGAAATGTTTCCTCCGCTCCCGTTTGCGTTCGAGCGAAGTGAAGGCAAGCGCCGCGGCGGGCGAGGTCTTGACGTAGAAATTGCGTTCTTCGGGAGTCATGGAAGCCAGCTCTTTTTGCAGCCCGCCGTCCAGGTCGAGGATAGCCGCCGCGTCCGGCTTTGCCGCGCCGGAGGCGTACGCGCCGAGCGGACTGCCCTGCGCGGTTGCGCGCCGGCTCATCATGGACGGCACCGACAGCATGACTACCGACATCAATATCATAACGCACATGCTGAAAAAAGCGCCGCGCATAGTATATGGTCAATTATCCGCCAGCGAGCCGAAAACGCGGGAGGCGGGCTGGATGTAAGCGAAAAGCTGCCCCGGCTGGTCAAGCCCTGTTTCGGCGATTACGCTGTTGAGGATTTTTTCCGCCGCGTATTCGGGCGCCGCCGCCAGCACCACCTGTTTTTCGCCCTCGATAAGGCGGCCCCAGAATCCCAGTTTCTGGCGCATGCCGCTGCCGCGCGCGTAATAATAGGTGACGCCGGCGGCCCCGGCGCGCAGCATGGCGTCCGCCACGGCGGCGCCGTCCTTGCGCTGCACGACGATTGTGATTACGGCCTGCATCGTTTCTTCCATCCCGGCACCCTCCAGGCAAAGCTGTATTCAATTCTCCGTTTTTTGCGGTCAAAGGTCAACAAACCGCGGCAAAATCATATAATCTGATAGTCGGAAAAGTTTTATGCACGAACACAGCGGACACCATTCTCATCCTGACCGGCGCGAAGCGCCGCGCGCCCGCGCGGTCAAAGCGGCATTCGCCATAACGGCGGCGTTGATGATTGTGGAACTGGCGGGCGGACTGCTGACCGGCAGCCTGGCACTCGTCTCAGACGCGGCGCACATGCTGACCGACGCCGCCGCGCTGGGCCTGAGTCTTTTCGCGTTTTCCATGAGCGCAAAAAAGGGCTCGGCGGAAAAAACCTTCGGCTACCACCGCGCGGAAGTGCTTTCCGCGCTGGCGAACGGCATAACGCTGTGGCTCATCTGCGGATTCATCATCCGCGAGGCGTGGGCGCGGTTCCATTCATCGTCGGACATCGCCGCGGGGCCGATGCTGGCCGTGGCGATGGCGGGACTTGCCGCCAACATAGCCTGCGCGTGGATTTTGCACGGGGAGCATGAGCGCAGCATCAACGTGCGCGGCGCGTTCCTGCATGTGCTGACGGATTTGCTGGGCTCTGTGGCGGTAATCGCCGCCGCGCTGATAATAATGTTCACCGGCTGGAAGGCGGCGGACCCGCTGCTGTCGCTTGTGATAGTGGCGCTTACGCTTTGGAGTTCATGGGGCTTGGTGCGCGATTCGGTTCATATACTTATGGAAGGCGCGCCCGCGCACATAGACCGCGAGGAGGTGCGCAAGGCGCTTGCCGCCATACCCGGCGTACGCGGCGTGCACGAACTTCATCTGTGGACGCTCACCAGCGGGCGCGAGGCGCTGAGCGCGCATCTGCTGGTCGAAAACACCGCGGAGACTGACAGGATTTTAGGCGAGGCCGACTGCGCGCTGGGCCGCCGCTTCAACATTTCCCACACCACACTGCAAATCGAAACCGAAAAACGCGAAAACTCCTGCGACGGCGAACACTGCTGCGGTATCTAGTCTTACTGCGTCATAAACACAACAAAGTTACAGGGTTGCATTTTAGCCACGAAACACACGAAAAATGAGGAGCCTTTTCAATTACAACAACAGCATTCAGCCGCAGATGAACGCAGATTTTCGCAGATTAAAAACAAAACTGCTTTTGTCCGCCTTTATCTGCGAAAATCTGCGTTCATCTGCGGCTAAAACTCCGTTGTTTGTTCCTCTTTCGTGCATTTCGTGTGTTTCGTGGCTTATATTCATTAAAGGAGTAGCTGTTTATGACACAGTAAGCCAGTTCTTTATTGTCACTTCGCCAGAAACTGGCGCAGGCCCAGCATGAACATCTGCACCGACATGGCCGTCAGCAGCATTCCCATCAGGCGCGTGACCGCAATCATGGCGCGCTCGCCGAGCAGTTTGTTGATTTGAAACGAGCACAGCAGTATCAGCGAATTCAACAGCCACGCCACCGCCACAACGCCGGTCCACTGCGCCATGCGGGAGGGCTCGCGCATGGCCATGATAAGCACCACGCTCATCGTGGACGGCCCCACTATCAGCGGAACCGCCAGCGGCACGATGAAAGGCTCGCCCGCGGGGCCGGAGGCGAAACCGTCGTCTTTCATCGGGAAAATCATTTTCAGCGCGATGAGGAACAGTATTATCCCCCCCGCAATCCCGAGCGAAGGCTGGTCTATGTTCATCCAAGTCAGAAATTGTAACCCGAAAAACAGCATCACCAGCAGCACTCCCAGCGCGATTAAAAGCTCCCGCGCCACCACCCTGTTCTTGCGCTCCGGCGGCACGTCCTTTAGCGCGGTGATGAACAGCGGCACGTTGCCCAGCGGGTCCATCACGAAAAACAAAGTCAGCACGGCTGATATGAAAGACATAGTGTCCCCCTAAAGTTCCAGCGCCTTTTTGACGGTGTTTTGCACCGTGAAGCCGTATTTCTCAAACACGGTTTCCGCCGGAGCGCTGGCGCCGAAAGTTTCTATGCAGAGCGTCCCGCCGCCGGAGCCTGTCCATTTATGCCAGCTCATCGGAGAGGCGGCCTCCACGGCGAGGCGTTTTGTCACGGCGGGCGGCAGCACGCCGTCGCGGTACTCGCGCGGCTGCTCCGCGAAAATTTCCATGGACGGCATGGATACCGCGCGCGTTTTTTTCCCGCGCAGGTTCAATTCTTTCGCGGCGGCGACGGCAAGCTGAACTTCCGAGCCGCTGGCGAGAATGATAATCTCCGGCAATCCGGCGCAGTCCGCGACGACGTACGCGCCCTTTAACACGCCGGAGCGGATGTCCGCCGGGGTATCGAGCGGCGGCAGTTTCTGGCGGGTGAGGGCGAGGCAGACGGGGCCTTTGCGGGCGACGGCGGCTTCCCACGCGGCGGCGGTTTCGCGCGCGTCCGCCGGGCGCAGCACCGTCAGTCCGGGAATCACGCGAAGCGCGGACAGCTGCTCCACCGGCTGATGGGTGGGGCCGTCTTCCCCGACGCCGATGCTGTCGTGCGTGAACACGAATATGGAATGGCATTTCATCAGCGCGGCAAGCCGCAGCGAGGGGCGCATGTAGTCTGCGAACACCAGAAACGTCGCGCCGAACGGAATGAACCCGCCGTGCAGCGCCATGCCGTTTACTGCCGCGGCCATGCTGTGCTCCCTGATGCCGAAATGCAGCGTGCGCTCTGGATACTTGAGGAAAGCGGTTTTATTTGAAGGGGCGAGGTCCGCCGAACCGCCGTAAAAACCGGGCAGCGCCTCCGCCAGCGCGTTGATTGCCTTGCCGGACGCTTCGCGCGTAGCCATCGCGGGCGCGGCGGAAAAATCCGGCAGCGCTTTTGCGAGGTCCGCCGGAATTTCGCCTTTAATACGCGACGCCAGCTCGGCGGACTCCGCCGGATACTCGCGCGCGTAGGCGGCAAGCCGGTTTTCCCAGTCCTTGCGGGCGGTTTCGCCGGATACGGCCAGTTCGCCCAGCCGTTGCGCGGCCTGCGGCGGAATGTAAAAAGTTTCATCGGGCCATTTGTAAAATTCGCGGGTGGCCTTGAGCGCCTGCGCGCCCAGCGGCTCGCCGTGCGCTTTTTCGCTGTCCTGTCTGGGACTGCCGCAGCCGATGCAGGTTTTCACGCAGATTATGGTCGGCTTCTCCGTTTCCGCAACCGCGCGCGAGAGGGCGGCCTGGATTTCCGGCAGAGAGTTGCCGTCGGCAACCGCCAGCGCGTTCCAGCCGCAGGCGCGAAAACGGGCGGGAATATCCTCGGAAAAAGCAAGTTCCGTTTTGCCTTCAATAGTAATGCTGTTGTCGTCGTATAGAACGATGATTTTATTCAGCTTCAAATGCCCCGCCAGCGAAACGGCTTCCTGCGTAATCCCTTCCATCATGTCGCCGTCGCCGGCGATAACGAAGGTGCGGTGGTTAATTATCTCATGGCCCGGCTTGTTGTATTTTTGAGCCAGCAGTTTCTCCGCCAGCGCCATCCCGACGGCGTTTGCCAGCCCCTGCCCAAGCGGGCCGGTGGTGGTTTCAACCCCGGCGGTGTGCCCGAATTCGGGATGGCCCGGCGTTTTGCTCTGCCACTGGCGGAAGCGCTTTAATTCCTCAAGCGGCAGGTTATAGCCGGACAGATGCAGCAGCGAGTACAAAAGCGCCGAACCGTGCCCGGCGGAAAGCACGAACCGGTCTCGGTCGAACCAGAGCGGACTGGACGGGCTGTGGCGCAGCGCGTAACGCCAGAGAACATACGCCATCGGCGCCGCGCCCAGCGGCAGGCCGGGATGCCCTGAATTGGCTTTTTCCACCATATCCGCCGCCAGCAGACGCAGCGTGGTTACGGAAAGAGAATCCACTGAATCGAATGTGTGCGCGTTATTCATTAAAGTTTGTCTCCTTAATCAATGCGGACAGTTTCGACGAAAATTCCAGCAGGTGCGCGCGGAATTGCGGCTGCTTCTTCTCGATAAGCGGCAGCAGCGTTTTGCGCACCCAGTTGCGGGTATACTCTTCGGATTCGTTAGTCTCGTCCGTGCGGTATGAAAGATTATTGTGGCGGATATATTCCATAATCTCCCCGCGTGTCACGCACAAAAGCGGGCGGATAAGTTCCACTCCCTCAAATCCCGCGCCCAGCGGACGGCGCGTCGGAATGCCAAGCAGTCCCCTGGGGTTGGTGCCGCGCAGCAGATTGAGCAGTATGGTTTCCGCGTGGTCGTCGAGATGATGTCCGAAGGCGATTTTTGAACAGCGGAATTTTTTGGCGGCTTTATAAAGCGCGCGATAACGCAGGTTGCGCGCGGCGTGCTCAAGGCTCAAGCCCTGTTTTTTCGCGGCGGCCTTCGCGTCCACGTCCGCGCGGACGTACGGAATTTTTTCCGCGAGGCAGAGCTGCTCGACGAATTTGCCGTCCGCGTCCGCCCTCTTGCCGCGTATGCCGTGGTTTACATGGCAAACCGCCAGCCGGAAACCGTATCTTGACGACATTCTGCTTAAAAAGTGCAGCAGGCACACCGAATCCGGCCCGCCGGAAACCGCCGCGAGCACGCCGTCGCCGCGCCTGATTTTGGCGGTCCTGCCGAAAAACGAGACGAGCCTTGCCCACACTCCGGCGCAGAATCCGGCGCGTTTCATGGCTTGGTTTTGTTCGCTTTCAGCGTAAATTCGATATTGCGGCAGGGGAAAATGAACGCGAAATATTTCTCGTAAAATTCCGGCGAAAAAAACGCCAGCAGCCGCCCCGGCCAGCCGAGCGGGCTTGAGCCGAAGGTAAGCCGCCGGCCCTCCGCGATGAACAGCGCGCCGCCCGCCGTGCCGAAGCTGTTCCAGCTTATAGCCGGCTTGCAGTAGGGCAGAAGTATTGAAAGGCTGGCGTGCATGCGATGGCTCATGTCGCCGTACGACTGGTAGGACGAAAAATGCGGCGTTATTATTTTGACGACGCAGTCCGGCGCGGATATCCGGTGGATTTCACGCATGGCGGCGTCGGGATTGGCGATATGCTCCAGCAGATGCTCCGCAAGAATCTCGACGCAGCAGGAATCCTCGAACGGCCACGGAAACGAGTTCAGGTCGGCAACGATGTCCGCCGCACCGTTGGCGGCCCAGTCAACGCCGGTAAAACCGTCTTTTTTGACAGTTCCGCAGCCCAGATTGAGCTTCAGATTTTTTTCCTCAGAGATTGCCGCCACAGCATCCTCCTGAATACAGGAATATTTAATGTTACAATATTATCCGCGCCGCTAAAAAAATGCAGAAAGACACAATAAAAAAAGCTCTGCTGTCCGCCGGCTTCACCCTGTTGCTGGGCGGGCTGGTCTGCGCTCGTCTGGGCGCGCTGCCGGGGCTTAATCTGGACGAAGCGTGGGTCGGGCTGCGCGCGCTGGATATACAGAAAGCGGGCCTCTTCACGCCGCACGGGATGAACTGGTATACCGGACCATTTCACACGCTGTTGGTATCTAAAATATTCGGCGTTTTCGGCGCGAATGTTTTTTCGCTGCGGCTGGCGGGGGCAGTTTTGAACGTCTCCGCCGCGGGGATAATGGCGCTGTTTGTCGCGCTGGCTTTCGGCTTCGAATCGTTTTTTGTTTTCGCCGCGCTTATGCTGGCTTCGCCGTTTTATATTTTTGAGTCGCGCATAGCGTGGGAAGTCTGCGCCCTGCAGAATATTCTGGCAGCGGTTTCGCTGATTGCCGCCTGGCAAATCGCCAAGCAAGGTCGCGCGGGACTCCTGAGTTTGCTTGCGCTTTTTTACGCATCAGCCGTCGGCAGCCTTAACCATCTGATTTTTATGGCTTTCCCGTTCGGGCTGGCTTTCGGATTTTTCGCGTGGCAGGCGGAGAGCGGGAGCAGACGGTTCGGAAACCTTACCGTCGCCGCGGCGGCGAATGTCGTCTGCGCACTGACGTTGCTGATTGCAAAAAAACATCTTTCCGACAGCTTTTGGCTGCCTCAGAAACTGCCGGTAACCGCGTTATTTATGGGACTCCCCGCGCTCGCCGCGCTGTCAGTGTGGCGCTGGCAGGAAGGATACGGAAAAGCCGCCAACGCGCTGGCAAACCGCCTGCATTCCTCGGATAAATCGCGCAAAGCGTTGCGTTACTTCACCATAGCCGGATTGCTGGCCTGTCTTTGGTTCCACGCAACCGCGTTCATGGGGACATTTTCAGGTTATAACGTTTTCAAACGGCTGTTCTCGCTGGATTTGGGACTGGTTGCGGCGACGGCGCTTTTTATCTGGGCCGCGATTATAACCGGCGCGGTATTTTCCGCGGCGTTCGGCGCGCTCGAAAACGGCGAGGAATCCGATGGAAGGCTTTTCACCGCGATAGCGCTGGTCGGCATGGCCGCCGTGTTCACGATTTTCCGCAACACGAACTCGCTGCGCTACTATATACTACCGTTTTTTGTTTTCGTCTTAGCGGCGGCGGTTTTCCTGCCGGATTATCTGCGGCGCAGCGGGGGCAAAACACGCGCGTTTCTGGCGCTTTGCGCGGCGGCGGCGCTGCTGATGTCCTGCTCCGAGATAATCGCGCCGAAACAACGCCGCCCGTTCCATTTCCTGCAAGGCTGGCATGACGAAACCTCCGCGCGCATGATGGACATTGCCTGGCTGGCTAAAAAATTGGAGAATGAGAAAACATGCGGCTTTGCGGGCGACGCTTTCATAACCATGCCGCTTGAGTTTATGTACAAAACGCAGCCGTGGCAGTGCGGGCCGGGGCGCAGTTTCACCGCCGGGTATTGCTACGAATGCGAGACCGCTCCGTACATACGAGGTTACAGTGCAGACAGATAAACCGCTTTTAAGCGTTGTGCTGCCAACTTACAACGAGGCCGGCAATATCGCCGCCATCGTTGAGCGCCTGTCCGGCGTACTGGCTGCGACGCCGCACGAGATAATAGTTGCCGACGACGATTCTCCCGACCTCACCTGGAAAAAAGCGCAGGAACTCGTATCTCGATATCCCCGGGTGAAGGTTATCCGCCGCATGGCGGACAGGGGACTATATCCCGCGGTGATGGAAGGCTTCGCCAACGCCTCCGGCAAGTATCTGGCGGTAATGGACGCGGACCTCCAGCACGACGAAAAAATACTCCCCCGCATGCTGGAACTGGCGCAGAGCGGCGCGCAACTGGTCGTGGCTTCGCGCTACACCGGGGGCGGCGGCACGGCGGGCTGGAGCAGAACGCGGCTGCTGGCAAGCCGCCTGGCCAACCGTTTCGCCAGCCTGCTCCTGAAACGCCGCTGCACCGATTTGATGAGCGGTTTTTTCCTTGTGGAGCGCGCGGCGTTCGAGCAGGCCAAACCGAAGCTGCATCCCAGAGGTTTCAAGATTTTCATGGACGTCCTGCAAAACCTCCCCGACGGCGCGCGGGTGGCGGAGGCGGGATATGTCTTTAGACCGCGCACCGCGGGCGAAAGTAAACTCAGCCTCCAGGTAACGCTTCAGGCCGCCGCGGGGCTCTACGAACTTTCGTTGGGGCGTTACGTGCCGCTGAAGGCGCTGCTTTTCGCGCTGGGACTCCTCGCGGCGATCGCCGCCGCCCTGATTTTCACGGCGGGCTTATGAAAAAAAACGGGACTGCGGCCGTAATACTGGCGGGCGGCAGCGGCACGCGGCTGTGGCCGCTGAGCCGGCAGCTTTTCCCCAAGCAGTTCATCAACATCCTCGACGGCAAATCCCTTTTTGAGGCGACTATAGCCCGCGTGGCGCCGCTCGTGGGCGAGGACGGCATCATCGCGGTGGTCAACCGCGACCACGCCTGGGGCGCGGCGCATCACATCCTCAAGCCGTATCAGTTGATTATCGAACCCGAGGGGCGCAACACCGCGCCCGCCATCGGCCTTGCGGCGAAGTTCGCCATGCGCGCCGGCGGAGACCCGGTGCTTATAGTCCTGCCCTCCGACCAGATAATCACAAACGTCCCCGCTTTCCGGCGCGTGCTCAAAACCGCCGCGGACGAGGCGCGCAAGGGCCGCATAATAACGCTGGGGATAAAACCCACCCATCCCGAAACCGGCTACGGCTATATGCAGTTTTCCCCCGCCGAAACCCGCGCGGAAAAATCGCTGCCCGTGCGCCGTTTCGTGGAAAAGCCGGATTTCGAGACGGCAAAACGCTATCTTGAGGCGGGCGACTATCTGTGGAACTGCGGCATATTCGTTTTCCGGGCCGGCGTCATACTGTCCGAGATAAAGCGCCATCTGCCGCGCGTGCATTCCCTGCTGAATGAAATCGAAAAGCGGGCGTTTTCAGGCGGCGCAATCAAGGCGAAGGAACTGGCGCGCGTTTTCCATAAGATGCCTTCGGTATCCATAGATTACGGCGTGATGGAGAAATCCAGGCTGGTGCGCGTCATGGCCTGCGGCGATATCGGCTGGAACGACCTCGGCAGCTGGCTGTGCCTGCACCAGATTTCAAAAAAGGACGCGCGGGGCAACGTGCTGCGCGGCGAAGTGATGGTCAGCGATTGCCGCGGCAGCATGATTCACAGCGAGGGCCGCCTGGTGGCCGCCATAGGGCTCAAAGACACCGCCATCATCGAGACGGCGGACGCGGTGCTGGCCTGCCCGCTGTCGCGCTCGCAGGAAGTCAAAAAAATCGTAGCGGAGCTGCGCCTGAAACGCCGCAGCCAGGCCGACGAGCACCTGACGGTGCGCCGCCCGTGGGGCGCCTACACGCTGCTGGAAAACGCCGCCGCCTGGAAAGTGAAGCGGCTGGAAATAAACCCCGGGCAAAAAATAAGCCTGCAGTTCCACCGCAAGCGCTCCGAGCACTGGACCATAATCGGGGGAGAGGCGGAAGTCACCAAAGGGGATTTGGTGCTGCAACTGCGGGAAAAAAGCTCGATAGACATCCCGCCCTGCACGGCGCACTGCGTGCGCAACCGGACGGAAAAGACCCTCACAATCATCGAAGTGCAGTCGGGCCCCTACCTCGGCGAAGACGACATAATCCGGCTGGAAGACGACTACGGCCGCGGCTAGACCGCGCCGGGGCCTTTGCTTTTGTATTCGGTGCGGCGCTGCAGCTTTCCCTCAAGATAGGTTTCCTCATACATAAGGTGCCCGTTATCGTAGTAAAACTTGCGCTCGCCGGAGAGCCTGCCGGACTTGTAATTTTCCTGCAGGCGCGGCACGCCGGTCGGATAATAGTCCTTGCGCTCGCCCTCCAGACGTCCGTCGGCGTAATTCTCCTCGTTCCACAGCTTTCCGTTGTCGTAGTAGCGCCGGCGCGGGCCGCTGAGCCGGTCATCGGCGTAATTTTCCTCGCTGTTGACCTGCCCGTTCTCGTAGAATGAGCGGCGCAGCCCGGCCAGCTTGCCGCCCCTGTAATTCTCCTCGACGCTGACCTTGCCGTTGGGATAGCAGGTTTTGCGGGTACCGTCGAGCTTGTTATTTTTGAACGAAGCCTCCTCGTCGAAAACCTTGTCCTTGAAATAATTGTGGATTTTGACGAGGCCGTCGAGCTTGCCGTCCACGTAGGTTTCCTCCGCCCAAAGGCGGCCCAGCTCGTCGTATTTTTTGCGCGGGCCGTTGAGCCTGCCGTCCCGGTAGGTTTCAGAAAACTTCAGCTTTCCGCTGCGGTAGAATTCGGAGACGGGACCGTCGGGAATGGCGCCGATTATCTCGGTGATCTCGCCGCCGCGGCCCAGTATCTCGCGCGCCAGCTCGTCGCCGCCGCAAACGTAAACGCGGGTGTTGTCCGACACCTTGCGCACCACGCCTTTTTCCTCGTCGGGCTGCGCGCCGGACGGCGGGACCTGTCCGGCCGGGCCGGAGGCCGTGACGGAGAGCCCCGGCGAAGGCGCTTTGACGGTTTCACGCTTTTCGTCCGTCCCCGCGGGCGCACCGCCGGGCGCCGCGCGTAAATCGCTTTTCGCGGGCGCCGCGACCGCGAAATGCGCGGTTTTAGAATGCGCGGACAACGGCGGAGCGTCGAGTATGTCGGCGAACTCCTTTCTGCCGCTGAAAACGCAATCCTCGTAGGAATCTATCATGCGGATGTTGCCGGACGGATAGTATTCCCTGGCTTCTCCCGCGAGTTTGCCGCTTTTATATGTTTCTTCCGAGCGGAGGCGGCCGTTTTCGAAGTAAACCCGGCGCGGGCCGTCGAGGGCGCCCTGGCTGTAGTTCTCCTCGCGCAGCAGCGCGCCGGTGGCGGGGTCATGGACGCGGTAGGCGCCTTCAAGGAGGCCGTTGGAGCGCGTGAACGATTTGAACTGCGCGGCGCAAAATTCCTCCGCGGGACCGTCGGGCACCGCGCCCTCCGTCCCCTCGACGGCGCCGGCGCCGTCAATATACTCCGCCGCTATCCTTACGGCGCTGTAGTAGATTTTTTTCCTTCCCGACACGATGCAAATTATCTCAGTGGCCTGCATGACCCCTCCGGGAACGGCCCGTTGCGAAAACCTCCTGCCCCCTGATTATATTATAATTCTTCCGCCTTGACCCTGCCGTTTCCAAACTGGTTTAATTGCCTATACTGAGCACACGGAGGTGCGTGCAATGGAAATATTTTACGCGGTTTGCGCCGGACTCATAACGGCGGCGCTGGTGTGGGCGGCGCTGAACGCGGTAGCTACGCTCAAGCAGGTGCGCGCCACGGCGCGCGCCATCGAGACGCTGGCCATAAACGCCAACGAGAAAGTCGAGGCCACGCGCGGCCTGTTCGACGCGGTCGGCCTGGTTTCCGACTCGGTGCGCTCTTTCTGGTTCAAGACCGCGCAGTTCGCCGCCTCCTTCGTGGCGGGGCTGCGCAGGGACTGCTGAGCCGCCATGCAGCTGTCCAAGCTCGCCGCGTTTTTCCGCGACACAGACCACTACGAGCAGCGGGATTTTCTCACCCGGCTGCCGCTGTTTCAGGGGCTGCGCAAAAACGACTTCACCTACCTGCTGCAGACGCTCGACGAGCGGGTCTATCTCAAGGGCGAGACGCTGTTCGAGGAGGGCGACATCGGGCGCGCGCTCTTCATAGTGGCCGCCGGCAACGTCCAGTTGCTGCGCAAGAACGCGGAAGGCCGCGGCGAGGCTATCGCCGAGGTGCGCCCGGGGGAAATTTTCGGCGAGATGGCGCTGCTTGAGGAAATGCCGCGCACCGCCGGCGCGGTGGCGGCGGAGAAGACCAAAGTCTACCTGTTCTATAAAAACAAGCTGGAGCATCTCCTCTACAACCACCCGCGCATCGGGGTGGTCATCATCCATTACCTCGCGCGCACGCTTTCGGCGCGGCTGCGCGCCGTCATGGAGCAAGCCAAAAACGCCCAGCCTCCGGTCAAATGAACACTGCCACGCAAAAAAACCGGCTGACGCAGCTCATCCTGCCGTTCGTGCTGCTGGCGGGCACGATATATCTCGCCGGCTCGGCCAAGGCGGCGGTTTTCCCGTTCGTGCTGAGCGTGGCGCTGGCGTATCTCATAAACCCTGTGGTGGTATTTTTCGAAAGCCGGGGATTCAGGCGTGGGCATATCGTCGGCGCGATATACCTGCTGGCGGGTTTGACCGCCTTCTTCGCGCTTTACAGCCTCTACGGCCTCATGCTCAAGGAGGTGGAGCTTTTCCAGGCCAACTGGCCGGTCTATCTGGTGAAAATAAAAGCTCTCGCCGCGGGATTGCCGGACAGACTGGCGAAAAGCACGCCGTTTCCGAGGGAGATGTACAACAATCTGGGCGCGCTGGCGGGGCAGAAGCTGGCCTCGTTCGCGGAGGCGCTGCCGATGTTCATCATCGGCCTGATACCGGGGCTGGTGCTTGTGGTGCTGGTGCCGTTCATAACTTTCTTCCTGCTGGTGGACGGGCACCGGATGCTCGACAGTTTTCTGGATTTGCTGCCGTCGCGCCATGTGGAGATGTCGCTGCACATACTGTCGGAAATAGACCAGTCGCTGGGCAACTACCTGCGCGGCGTGCTGGTGGACGCCACGATACTGTTCGCGCTGGCGCTTGTGGGGCTCACCTGGCTGCAACTGGAATACGCGGGCGCCGTCGCGGTCATAATGGGGCTGAGCAGCCTCATCCCCTACGTCGGGCCGATAGTGGGCGCGGTGCTGGGCGGAGCGGCGGCCTTCATACAGTTTTCGTCAATAACGCCGGTGTTGCAGGTACTGCTGCTGTTTGTGGCGCTAAGGTTTATTGACGACTGGTTTTTGCAGCCCTTCATACTGGAACGGGCCGTTAAAGTGCATCCGATTGTGATCGTTTTCTCGCTGCTCGCGGGCGCGGAGCTTTTCGGGATATGGGGCGTAATCTTCGCCATGCCGGTGACGTGCATGCTGAAGGTTTTCCTCAGCATAGCCATCGAGCTTCAGCGTTCAGAGTTCGCCTGGAAACCCAAACCCGAACCCACCCGCATCAGCATTCCCTATATTTAGCAGCTACCAGCAGAGCATACGCCCGCCTCTACTACCGCATGCACCGGAACAACAGGACGAAGTGGAACAATAGTCCACAGCCCTCTGATTCGGATTAGTATAGCAACTGCAAGCCGTTCCCGCCGCGGCGCATGTCGCATGGCAGGTATTTGAAGTCTGCGTCCAGTTGCCGACGACGGGGGTGCCGGAGGCGCTCGGGCACGTCCAGGTGCGGGTCTCCGTTATGCTGCCGGTCTGGCCTGAAGGACAGTTCTGCGTCCGCGTCTCCGCCGCGGGCGGCGTGCAGGACGTCTGCTGAGACGCGGGCGTCGTTTCCACCGCCGTCCAGAGATTCATGTGCGAACCTATCATCACCCTGTCCCCTGCCCCATTGTTGAAGGAATTGTGCAGAGAATTGGAATGCGTTTTCACGGTGTCGGCCAGGGCAGGGTCCGCGTGCAGCAATCCCGCGCCAAGTATGCCCAGCACGGCCGCCGCCTCCACCACGTCCTTCTTGAGTATTTTCCCTTCCTCGCTGGAAAGGAACATGCTCAGGTCGCGCTTCACTTTGGGCAGGAACCCGTCTTTTTCGTTGTCAGTTTCCATAACATTCTCCTTAAATGGCGCAGGATGATAGCTACTTCACGCAGGCAATGACGCCGCACACAGGACATTCCTGCACCGGTCCGCATACCTGGACATTGGCGTTGAAATTACAGCAGCCGTTGCAGCAGTCGTCATGCTTCATGCAGGTTGCTCCATTGGCGCGGCACGGGGTGTAACAGGTGTTTGCGGTTTCCACCCAGGGGCCGGGGGTGGGGCAGGACGCGCCGCCCGCGCCGCAGGGCTGGCAGGTGAAATGCTGGGTAAGCGTGATGCTGCCCACCTGTCCCGCGGGACAGTCCTTGGTGGAAGTGCTATCCGGCGGCAGAGTGCACGGCTTCATGCAGTTTTTTGAAGTGTCCATCCAGCCGCCGGCAACGGGGCCGGGGCAGGTGTAGTTGCGCGTCTGGGTGATGGTGCCTGTCTGCGGCTGAGTGGTAGCCGCCGAACAGGTTACATATGTCGCGCCGCAAAGCCATGCGGTGCCGGACAACTGCGTGCAGCCGGCGCCGGGCGCGAACGGAGTACAACTTGCGGGAACGGCGACATCGGGGCACGGTATCTTGCGCGTTTCCGAATGCGGCTTGCACGGCGGCGGGCAGGTGTTGGACACCTGTCCCCACGACCCGGCCACCGGACCGGGGCAGGTGTAAGTGCGGGACTCTGTTATGGCGCCCATTGCTCCGTCGGGGCACATGGTAGTGCGGAAATCGTCAGGCGGGACCTGGCAGGGCGGCGGCGCCGATATCTCAAAATTCTTATCCGTCGCAAACCGGCAGCACAGCGCCGCGGGGGCGTAAGTAGTGGTGGAAAACCTGATATAGCTGCCGGTCCCGGTCTCGTCTCCGGTGCCCATCCCCAGCAACGTCCAGCGCTCATCGGGCGCGGCGCAGGTAAGGCCTCCCTTCTTCTCGTCATAAGGCACCCATTTGCACAGCCTGCCCAGCAGGGTATTGGGCGCCAGCTTCACCCAGGCCGCGCCGGCGGAAAGCGCTATCGTCCCGCCGTCGCCGCTTTGCGCCGCCAGCACCAAATCCCCTGACGGCTTGTAAATGCCGTAAAGCCCCGGCGTTATAACCGGCTTACTGGCATCGGGCAAACCGTAAGCCGCTTTGGCCATCTCCAGATTGCCGATATAGATTTTATCGGACGCGCCCGCCAAGCCGGGGTCGGACACGCTCACGCCGCCTTCGGCGAAGCCGCCGCTTTTGCCGTCCGGCGTCTGGCGCACCGAAACGCTGTTTATCGAGGAGTAAGACGGCGGATGCCTGGTCTCCACGGAAAAAGTCTCCGCGCCCGCTACCGCGGGAAGAAGCGGCGCAGCCGCCAGCAACAGGTACAACGCTTTTGCCGATTTGGCGTTTCGCATATTTTCGCGCTCTGGCCGCGCCGCTCTTTTCACTGTCCGGTGGCGGCGGCCTGTTCTCCCGAGCAATACACCCAATTTCCGTCAAGAGTGAAGTTGGCCCTGCGAATGCCGGAACAGCAACTGTTGATGTGGCCGCTCGCCAACTGCCCGTCGTGCGCGCATTCCTGTCCGCAGGTGTTTTTGGTGGTTACCCAGCCGTTGGTAACGGGAAGCGCGCCGTCGCAGGTCCAGACTTTGCTTTGGTATATATAGCCGTTCAACTGGCGGTTTTGGGGATAGGGGCACTCCAGCACCTGCACCATCGGCGCAGGCGGCACGCAGGGGTTGGGCGTGGGCGGAGCAAGGCAGGTGCCGCCCATCGTCATCCACTCTCCGGGGGTTTGCGCGGGGCAGGTGTAGTACCTTATCTGCGCAAGCGCGCCTTTCTGTCCGTCGGGGCACTCCTGAACCCTGACGTCCGGCGGATGCGGCGTGCAGGGAGCGCCCGGCGGCGCGTCCTGCGATGGCGTGACCGGCGGCACACCGCTGGCGAATTCGGGTTTGTTCACTCCCGCGGCGCAGCAGAGCAGATAGCCGCCGCCGGCGATATCATTGATGTCGTAGGTTATGTTCACGCCGGGGTCGGTAACCGCGAAGGCGTACGGCTTGTCCACGGAACAGAAAGTCTCGCCGTCCGCCGCCAGAGGCTTGTATCCGCACCAGTCCAGCAGGCCGTTGCCCACGCTCACCCCCCGGCCCGACGGCGCCAGCCAGATGTAGCCGGATGCCGCCGCGACGTTAAGGTCCCCCGTTTGCGCCTCCACGACGCCGGCGCCGCCCGGAGAGGCGTAAAGACTGAGTTTTTTGATGCCGTCCTTATCGAAAAAATTCAACGTGGATGACGCCGCGTACTCGGAAACTATGACCGGCGCGGGATAATAAGTCTTGAGCGTCAGCTTCTGCCCGCAGAACGCCCCGCGCGGAAAAACTACGGCGGCCGCGGCGAAAACCACGGCCCGTATCGCTCTCCGCCCTGTCTTTGATTTCAGCATAACATAACATCTCTCCCGCAACGCCGCACGCCGCCCTCAATTGCAAACGGGGCAGGAATAGCACAGCCAGTTTATATAAGTGCTCCCGGAACAGCAGGCGGGAGCCGACGCGAAAACATAGCCGCTCTCCAGACAGTTCCGCCGGCAGGTGCGGGAAACCTCATACCAGTCTCCGGCCACGGGGGAGTTATTGACGCATTTCCAGACTCTCCGGTAGGTGACAACGCCGGGGCCGCCGCCGCATGCCACGCTTCTGGTCTCCGGCGCGGGCACCGCGCAATCGTCCCACTTGGGCTCCGGCATGCAACTGTCTATCAGCTTCGTCCACGCGCCCGCGTTCGGGCCGGGACACGTGTAGGAGCGCATTTTCACTATGGTTCCCACGTAGCCAGTCGCGCAGCTTTCCGTTTTGAACTCGGGCGACGGCGCCACGCAATAATTCGCGCAATTTGTCGAAACCTGCACCCACGGCCCTGTCTCGGGGTTCGCCCCCGAACAGGTGTATGCGCGCCGCCAGGCGACGCCCGGGAAATCGCTGTTGGGACAGTTTGTGACCTTTTGTTCGGTTCCGCTTCCGGCAGGCATATCCTTTCTCGCGGGCGCGCTGGAGATTTTGACTTTGCAGCACAGGATATGCGTGGCCGCGGCATAATTCTTGCACAGGCCGTACGCAATCACCGTAGTCCCCTTGTCTCCGGGATACGCCAACTCCAGTATGGTGCCGTCGCAGCCGTCCGACTTCTTTTTCCACGCGCAGATGTCCGAATAAAACACCTGTTTGTTCGCCGCGTTGACGTCGGCGATGACCGCGGATTTGCTCTGGAAATCCGCGTCAGCCCCGCCGTCAGGATTGGCGGTGAACACAATATTGCTTCCCGCGGGCGCGGCCGAAAACGACAGAGGCGCGGCGTTTGAGGAAAACAGCGCGTCCGACGCGGTCCCCGGCCTGGCTCCCGGAGCTAACGCCGCCGCGCCGGTGGTTATGCCGACCGAGGCCTGGCCGGGTTTGCCCGCGTATATCTGAGTGGCGGCGTACCGGTTCACGCTTCCCGCCGGCGAGGGGTACTGCGAATGCACGGCGGCCTGCTGGGCAAAGGCCGGCGCGGACAGGCAGCATAAAACAAACGCCGCCGCGCAAACCGCGCCGCGAGCCGCAACTTTTTCCGCAAGATAAATTTCACCCCGCAAACGCATAGACGAATCCCGCCGGGCACACCGTCAACATAGCCTATCAGATGATACCCGGTTTTTCAACACGAACGTGCGGCTTCACTAGACTTGTCCCCGAATAAGGTTATGAGGCAAAAAGACAGGATTTTGGCTTGCAGCGAAGCGGGCGCAGGCGAGCACACTCCGGCGGGGTGTGTAAGCCGAAGCCCGCGAAGCTGCAAGCCAAAAGCCGTGATTTTTGCCCATAAAATTATTTGGGGCCAAGTCTACTTTATGGGAGAAGGCCTTGACATGATATTGCGCGACGCCGCAATATGCGCCGCGCTGCACCCGGACAGCGCTTTTTTGTCCGCGGACGCGGTTACGCAGGTTTCCAGCCTTTGCAAGGCCGCTAGCATATCGTCGGACTGCGCCAGGAAATACTTTCGCATGGTCGCGAACTGCTCCCGTGACATCCTGACAAACTCCGGCTGCGCATTCGCGCCGGACTGCACGGGCGGAGGAGTTCCCGCGTCCGCCATCGCCGCTTTCAGGCAGGCGACGCCGGCCTTCTGGTTTTTGGCCTCCGCAACGCAATCCCTGTACCTTTTCCTGGCGGCGAATTCGGCGGCCAGCCGTTCGAGCTCGCCCGCTTTCAAGGACTTGAAGCCGGGCTTTGCGGAACGGCGCATGGGCGCGGGAGGCGCAAGGACGGAAGGCTGCGCGGCCTGCGGCCTGGAAGAATCAGCCGCGGCTTTGTGGCAGGCATCAAGCGCGCTGCCATGTTTGGCGGCGGATACGCAGCGCCGCAGTTTCCGCAGAAGCGAAATGATACTGTCCGAGTCCTTCATTTTTTCGGCTTTGACGGCGGCGAATTGCTCTCTGGTGAGGGCGGGATAGGGACTTTTCGCGCGGACATCGGCGCCGGACGCCCGGGGCTGCGCAGTCTCGCCGGCAGACGATAATTCCCGGCACGCCTCCCCCGCGTTTTGGTCTTGCGCGGCGGCGAGACAGTCCCGCTCTTTTTGCAGGTTCGCAATCGCCGCGCCGAGTTTTTCCAGCTCGCCCGTTCGGGCCGCATTGAACTGCTCTTCGCCGGACGCCACGGCGCAGACCGCAACGCACAGCCACGCCGACAAGCCGGCTGCTAAATAAAGCCTCATTCCCACCTCCGCTGAATCCGCGCAGACAGCCCGCTTCCCGCGACATATGCGCGCGCAATACGCTGTGATTCAAAGCTAGCAGACATCAACGGACATGTCAACCTTATCAAATCCGCCATTTTCCCGCGGGTAGGAAATCCCGTGTAACTTTTCCGCGCGCGGGCTCGTATTCATAACGACGGCAAACAGCTTCATGGGAGAATATCATGGAAGAGAAAAAACTTTACCGGTCCCGCGCCAACCGCACATTCCTGGGAATCTGCGGCGGGCTGGCGGAATACTTCGGCAAGGACGCGACGCTGTTCCGGCTCATCTTCCTGCTGCTGCTCGTCTGCACGGGATTCGTCCCTTTCGGACTGGCATACCTGCTGGCGTACTTCATAATGCCGCTGGAACCGGAAAACAAATAGCGGATATCCCGCAGGTTACGGATGGCCTTTGAAGTCCCCTGAGTTTTGAGGCGGCAAATTCGCGCCGCCCGTTCCGGACAGGCGGGAAACCGCCGCCGGCATCCAGGGATTGCCGGGAACAGCCGGCATGCCCGCGTATGACTGATGCGCGCCGGGCAAAAACGAACAGAACGAAGCGAAGGCGGAAGCGGCTTTTTCCGCGTATGCGGAGCCGCAGCGGCGCATCTCCTCTATATCGCGGGAGGCCGCGAAGCAGTCCCTGAGTTTTTGCATGGCGGAAATGGCTGCGGCAAGCTTTTCCGCCTCCTGCTGCTGTATCCCTTTGAACCGCTGTTCCGTAATTCCCGGCGCGGATGCGGCGGCGGGCTGCGCCTGTTTTTGCCCCGGCTGTTCCGCTGTTTTTTTAACTTTTTGTGTCTGCGCATCCGCGCCGGCGGCAGTTGCCGCCAGCAGACATAGTGAAATCAACAATCGCATTGTTTCCTCCTCAACGTACTGCCATTACGATGGTCTGTAACAAGGCTGGGTCACACATGCTTGAAAGCACGCCACGCCATAGGGACAGGCCCCGTTATAGCTGCAATACGGGGACAAATAACATGTATCGACGATTTTTTGCCAGGCGCCCTCCTGGGGAGTGCCGTTGACGCAACTGTATGTCGCCGACCATGCGGTGTAACCAACAAAACCTATGCAACAATTCAAAACGTGTATGGCCGGATTCGGCGACGGCAGAACGCAGGGCGGATTGGGCGGCGGAGGCATGCAGGTGTTTGAAATTTCGGCAGCCTTGTCCAGCACCGCCGCGGCGCCGGAGCAGGTGTAAGACGCTATATTCGCTATAGCCCCCGCCACAGCGCCGGCGGGGCACGCGGGATTGGTTACCACCGGCGCGGGCAGAGCGCAGGCGCAGATATCCGACCCCGGCACCGGCACCCATACGCCCGACGCCACTGGTTTGCCGGCAAGACCGGGGCAGTTCCACCTCATCGTCTTGGTAACCGAGCCGGACCTGCCGTCCGGAACCCCGTTGGTGGCGCAGGCGAAAAGACGCACTTCGTCATAAGGGACGCACAGGTCGTACAGGCCGACCGCCACCGTGGCGCCTGCCGAAAACCGGCAGCACAACACGCCGCCGAAAAGCGTATTGGGGAGGAATTGCACGACGCTGCCGCCAAAAGCCGTGGAACCCATTGCCACCGGGGTCCATACTTCGCCGCTGTCGGGGCCGGGACATTGGGGACCGGCGGAGCCGTTCGGATTCATGGGGTCCGGAAACCATTTGCACAGCCTGCCAAACACTGTGCCGCCGGACAGCCTGACATTCCCGCCGGGAACCAACTCGATGCTGCCGTCGCTGCCGGACGTGAAAATCAAATCCCCCGATGGTTTGTAGACGCCGTAAAGCGTGTCTTTGACCGCGCCCGACGGGTCGTTGAGTGAATACGCGCTTTTCGCCATGCCGAGGTTGCCGAGATATATCCTGTCCGCGGCGGCACTCCCGACGCCGCCTTCGGCGAATTTATAAACGCGTCCCGTTTTGATTCTAGAGTAAGGCGGCGGCCAGGAGGAGGTGACGGAGAATTCTTCCCCCCGGGCGAGCGCCGAAAACAGCAAAAGCGCCGCCAGCGCCGTCGAAGATGTCAACATCCCCCTAAACGGAATACGGGATACACATATCATTCCGGAAACCTGATTACCCATATTTTCATGCCCTCGCGTCCCCCCCATCGCCTCCCTCCGCTATGGTGCGACTCCGAACCCGACGCTGCCGCAATACCCTGCCAAGAATCTGTATTTCCCCGAGCAAGGAATACACTGACAGCCGTAACTGCAACAGGTGCTCTCGCAAGTGTTCAAAATAGTTTCCCAGGGGCCCGGCGTGGCAGCGGGGGGCGAGCCCTGGCAGCGCCATTTTCTTTTTTGGAGAATTCTCCCCTGCACGCCCCAGGCGCAGTTCAGTTCCTGAATCTCGTCTTTGGGAAGCACGCAGTCGTAATCCACGGGCAGACAGGAGTTGCCAATTATCTTTGCCGGACCGGGAGTCTGGTTGGGGCAGGTATAAAACTGAATATAGGTAACCGTTCCGGCCTGTCCGGCGTGGCAGTCGCCGTTCACCACGGACCACACGCGCGGCTCTCGGGGGTAGCAGGCGGTCTGCGCCGGCGGCAACTGCGTGGTTTGCGCGAACGCGTTTGCCGCCGCCGGAGGCGAATCGGAGAACGGTTCGATTATATTCGCCGCGCAGCACAGCAGGTATCCGGAGCCGCCGGCTGTGTCGTTGACATCGTAAGTCACATGCCTGTTGATGTCCCCCATGGCGAGGATGAAAGGTTTTTCGGAAGGGCATTGCGTGAGCGCGTTGGCGGAATCCAGGGCTTTCCAGACGCAAAAATCGGCGATGCCTCCGGAGGCGAAAGTCACTTTCCGGCCCGCGGGGGCGAGATAAATGTACCCTCCCGCAGCGACCACGTTCATGTCCGCTCCCGAATCGCCCGTATTCAGTATTCCGGCGGGAACGCCGAAGTCGGCCGCGGAGGGTCCGGTAATCAGCGACAGTATATTTTTGTCCCCCGCGAATAATTGCAAGTCGGATGATACGGCGTTTCTGGCGACTATGGAAGGCGGCGGATAATAAACTTTAAGAACCATGGTCTCGCCGGCATACGACGCGCCGGGCAGCAGCCAGACTGATAATGCGCAACAGAACGCGGTTCCCCATAAACCAAGGGGTTCCGTGAAAAAGACCGGTTTTCCCTCCGACTTCGCCATATTCCGTCCCAATCGCGCTTTCATTGGCATGCTAAAAGGCAATAATTGACGCAAATTCCGGTAATACAATCCTTGTGGCAACTTCCGGTAACATAAGCCTTGCGCGAGCAGCACCTCTGTCCGAAGAGGGTATACTCGCCGGTAACAGGGTCTATTCCGGGCCAGCCCGGCCACGGTCCCGTCGCTCCCGGAGTAGCTCCTATGATATAACCCGGAGGGATGCATGGCGTCACGCATTTAGTGCCCGGCACCGTTGTCCACTCGCTTGCCACCGGCATGTTGTTGACGCAGAACCATGTTCTCGTCTGAGTTTCGGTCCCGTTCTGGTGATATTCTCCAACATTCCAGACGGAACTGTCTCCGTACATAGAGCATGTCCGCATACGCACCTCGGAAGGCAGGGGCTTGCAGGGCTGGTGCGTCCGGCAGGTGTTGGCGATTGTCTTCCATTCCCCAGCCACGGGGCCGGGGCAGGTGTAAGTCCTCAACTGTGTGATTTCCCCGGTAAAGGTGGAACCGGGCAACGCATCGGGGTCTTCGGGGCAGTCCTGCCGCCGCACATCCGGCGAAGGAGGGTAGCAGGACGTGCAAACCGCGGGCGGAATGGTTAGCCAACCGTTATAAACAGGTCCGGGACAGGCATAAGCGCTCACCTGCGTCATGGTGCCGGAACCGCAGGGAATGGTCCGCGTCTGGCTCCGCGTTTGGGAACCGGGAGAGCCGGCCGGCGTTCCCAGCGTGCCGGCGGTGAAGTTGCAGCACAGAAAAAAAACGGCGCTGTCCCATACCATGCAGGGACCGTAGGATATGCGGGGTTTGCCGGAGGCGTCCGGCCACGCCAGCGCTATGACGATGCCGGCAACCCCGTTGAAAACGCAGCTTTTAGTGGTTTTCCACTCGCACAGGTTGGATAGGTAGGTCTGCCGGGGCAGGTCAGCCGGCACGACGGCGGATTTGTACTGTCCGTTAGCCAGCCCCGCGCCGGAATGCACGCCGTCTTTTATATCCGTCTGATTTGCGGTAAAAATGATGTCTCCCGCCGCCCTGATGGACAGCGTCCGGTTGGAATCGAACACAGCGCCGTTGTAAGCCGGATTTACGGCGTTCGTCGTCATGCCCGTAACAGTGGAAACGCCGACCGAGGTAAAGTCCTTGTCCATCACCCGCAGATTTGTCGCGGAGTACCTGTCAACGGAGCCGCTCGGCGAGGGGTAAAACGTATTCATGCTCCCGCCGGATTGCGCGCGCGCGGCGGGAGAAAACAGGCAGACGGCAATAATCGCCGGCGCGCACGCCCGGAAACTGCGGTATTGTGTTGACAGTTTCACCATGTTCATGGATGGACCTTTTCGCAAGTCCCTGCCGTGTCAAGGAAGAGTTTTTTTGTACGCCTCGAATTCGGCCTTCAATTTATCATTAGCAGCCTTGAGTTCCTGCACCGAGGCCAGCAGCCACGGGACGAGGGCGGTGTAGTCAATTCCGTATACCTTGCCAAGCTTTTCGTTAAGGCTTTGTACCGTGTTGTCAACGCCGTGATGTTTCGAAATTTTGGGCGTTTCCACTTCCGTGACGATATTAGGCAAAACCGGTTGCACATCCTGCGCAATCAATCCGTATTGCGTTCCCTTGTGGGTTCTTGCATTATCGGCATCCGGTTTCCAAACGAATGAAACCGGTTTGAGGCGCATCATCTTTCCCAAGGCGTCCCGCGTGTCCATATCGCGAATGTCGTCTTTCAACCGCCGGTCGGAACCCTGATAGGTGCCGCTAGTATAGATATTGCCGTTGCCGGTCAGGGAATAGCCGTCGCTGGTGCCAACAGCGCCGTAATAACCGTTGGCGGACAGCGCACTGAGTCCTATACGCACGCCCTGAAGATACCCGCCGTAACTGTTGCTGCCTGACCCCGTACCGACCACTGCGGTTCCATTCGCAGCATTGCTTTCCGCATAAACCGCCCAGGCTTGGGAGGCTGAGGCTCTAACGCTAAAAAGCCCGCCTGGAAGCGCGGTACCGATGCCGACGAAACCGTAGGTGCTTACATAGAGACCATAGCCGGCGGTAGCGGTGGTGGAAATATGCGCTCCGGCCGCGGAAATAACGTCCAGCGCATAAGCCGGCGCGGCCGTCCCGATGCCGAGCCGCTTGTTTGCATTGTCCCAAACCAGATTGCTGTCGCCGCTGAAAGAGCCGGAATTGTTGAATTGCACATGGCCGCTGGAGCCGCCGGGCGCGGTGCTGAGCGACACCCAGTTCGTCCCGTTGCAGACGCTCATCGTGTTTGGGATTGCGGCGATGTTATATTTCTGCTGTCCCGCCACGCCTGCCGGATTGCCGCATTGCGCGAACGCCGCGCCGCCTGAAAAGAACAGCACTGCAAACCAGAGAAACCTGTCTTTGCGCATTTCCCCCCCCGAAACAATGATTCGCCGCCACAACCAAAATACAATTTATATATTTGTTTTGTCAATAATACCATTATCGTATTGTAGTTCATCCTGCCGCATTTAGTTAGAGTAACCACATCGCTCGAGAGGCCTATGAAGAAACAGGATTTCAAAACTATATTCGGGTCGCATATCAGGACGCTGCGGAAAAAAGCGGGGTTCACGCTGGAGGAACTGGCATGGCGCGCGCAAATCCACCCCAATTACCTCGGCGAAGTGGAGCGCGGCGCACAAAACATTTCGCTGGACAATATGAGGAAGATAGCGGAAGGATTGAATACTCAAATATCCGATTTATTTGCGGTAAACCAGTTGTGCGAATCGAAAGACGAACTTGTGCGGTCTCTGACGCCGCTCATCATGTCTCTGCAGCGCAACACGCAGCCAGACAGGGAATATATAATAGCGCAGGCCTGTTCTCTCTCCGTCCGCCTGCGGAGTTCTAAAGCAGCGGAGTCATCCCGCAAACCAAATCCACAGCAGGACGAAAAACGACAGCAGCGATAGCGCCGCTAACCACTTCAATCCCGTCGGACTGTACCGGAAAACCACGTCGTTTTCGCCGGCTTCAAGCGCCACGCCGCGCGCGTAGTAATTGACCCGCAGGACCGGCGCTTCCCGTCCGTTGACATAAGCCCTCCAGCCCGGATACCAGCTCTCGTTCATCACCAGCATTCCGGCGGCGGAAGCGTTCAGGCTCACATGCGAGCGTGCGGGAGAATATTCGACACGGCCAAATGCCGCTTTCGCGTCAACATTTTTCAGCCCCGTTTCGATTTCAGTCAACGCAAACGGCAGCGTTGCCGGTTCCCAATCCGACAGCAATGCAAGCATCTCCCCCCGCTCCGCGCGGCGCACGTTGCCGGTGAAATAAAACCGCTCGAGGCCGGGAGTCCAGCGGTATATCGTTGCCGACGGGCCGGAGTAAACCTCTTTCAACAGCGGATTTGCCGGAAGCTTTCCCGCGCTGACCACGTATTTTAAATTCAGATAGGCCAGCATCGGCGGTAGCTGCTCCAGCCGCGCCATGTCTTTTTCAGCCGGACGGCCCTGGCTGAAATTGAAAAATTCCTGATACGACTTGAGGCGCACGGAATAATAACCGTCGGCGGTTTCGATGCCGCTGGCGGTCATCACCGCGGGAGGTATGCCTATTCCGGCGGCGCGGTGCGGCAGAGAGTCGCCCGCGAGAAATTCCCTCGCGCCCTTTTCAAGCGCAAGGCTGGAACTGTCGAACATGGTTATATGGCTATGCCCGCAAGCCCATAATTCCAGCAGGCAGACGCAGCAGATAAACACGCCGAGCGCGCGGCGTCCGTTCCGAAAAAACATGCAGCCCGACAGCAGCGCCGCCGCCGCCAGCGCGGACGCGAGCCAGCTTTTCGCCGCGCCCGCGTAAAGCTGCCGGTAAATTTCAAGCGAATTTGCCGGAGCCAACATCCTGTCCGGCAGCGCCGCCATGGCGGACAGCAGCTTGCGCCAAAGCGCATAATCCCCGGCGGCGGAGACCGCCAGAAACAGTCCCGCCCCGCCGAAAACCGCCGCAGCGAAAATAACCATCCGCCGCAAAGTCCGCCTGAACTGTTCGGGAGAAGACGCCAGCAGCGCGTCAAGCCCGAAAGCCGCCAGCACGCAGCCGGAGAACGCCGCGAACACGACAAACCTGCCAGGGCAGCGAAAAACCGCAATTCCCGGGAAGCCGTGATATAAAAGCGGAAACAGCGGCAGATATTTTCCCAGCGCCAGTATTAACACGCCGCCCGCGCACCATTTGAAAAAAACCGCCCGCCTGTCCGCCGAAAATAATCCCGCGAAAGCCAGCAAAAGCGCCGCCGCGCCGAAATAGCCGGTTATCTCCCACGGATACCAGCGTCCCCAGTAAGGCCCGGGAATCTGTCCGCCGAAAAAACCCGGCACGGCGAAACTTAGCACCTGCTCCGGCGGCATGGAAAATGTGCCGGCAAAAGCCATCCCCGCGTCGCTGCGGGAACTGAGTCCCAGAAATCCCGCCAGAGGCGCCCATGCCGCGGCGGATACCGCCAATGCTCCGGCGCAGGCGGCGGCACAGCCGATGGCGAACCGCTTTTTTTCGGGATACGCCGCCGGAAACCACTCGAACGCCGCGTATGCCGACGCCGCCAGCGCGGTCATGTAAAAATACTGCGGGTGTCCCGCCAGAATCTGCATCCCCCCGGCAAGCCCCAACGCGGCGGCCCGCGAGGCTGAGGGTTTTTTTGACAAGCGCAGCACTCCGGCGAAAACAAAACCAATCCACGCCAGCGAGCTTATAATGTCTATGTGGCCCAGAGTCACGCGCCACAGCACGGGCGCGCTCAGCATGAACGAGACGCCGCCCGCAAAAACGGCGGCGGCCCCCAGCCCCAGTTCGGACAAAAACAGCGCCACGCCCAACCCCGCCAGAAAAACATGCAGCAAAAACGCCAGATTATACGACGCGGCGGCATCAAACAAAAAAAACTGCGCGTTGAGCGGATAGAAAAAACCAAGCTGGATATTGGCGGCAAGCGGCAGGCCGCAGAACTGGGAGTTGAACCACAGCGGCACGCTTTTCCCCGCCGCAGCGCGGAAGGGATAGGAAGCGTTCCACAAATCCGCGCCGCGCGAACTTGCCACCCGGCCTGACGACGCGAGAAATACGCCCGCAAAAAGCGCCAGCGCTATAAAAAAAAGAAAAACCGGTATATACTTTTTCATAACACGCCGAACAACCGCATCAGCGCGGCGTAGAGCTCCGGCTTGGTCTCGCGCAGCGCCATGAAAGTCATGCAGGCGCCGATAACAACGGTCAGCACCGCCGCCGCGACCAGCGCGGCCCGTGCGCCTTTTTTTGAAACCCTGTAAAGCGAAAACAGCCCCGCCGCGCCGGCGAGCGTGAAACCGAACGCGAAATCCGACATGTAGCGCACGCCCGTCGCGGCATTGCAGGCCGTAACGGCAAGGGCGGCAAGTGAACTCAGCAAAACCGCGTCCAGTTCAAGCGCCGCCGCGCGGTTGCGCAGAAGAACCAGTCCCGCGCCCAGCGCCGCGACCGGCGACCACAAAAACAGCGTGAACACGCCGGGATCGGATGCCACGCCGCCGGGGCCGGAACCGGAAACAAACGGAAATCCGGGCGAAAAATGCGGCAGCCGCAGAAAATAATCCTTTATATGCCCCGCAAACCACTCCCCCGAAAAAAAGCGGCCCGCCGCAACTAACGCGCGGGTGGCGTTATACTGGTAGCTTACGCCGAACTCGAACAGATTGTCAAAGCGCGCGTAGTTGTACAAAAGCAGCGCTATCCCGGCGGCAAACGGCGCGGCGCACAGCGCCGCGACTGTACTCCAGCCGCGCGGGCGGTCCCGGAAAAAGCGCCACGCCTCCAGGAGGATAAACGGCGCGGCGGCGAAAACCGTGCTGGCGCGCGACGCCATCGCCAGCGCGAAAAACAGTCCCGAAATAAAATAATAAACCGGTTTCGCATTATCCCGCGCCAGAAGATAAAAACATATCCCCCCCGCGCCGAAAGCCGCGCCCGCCAGCGCGGCCTCGCTGTAAACGCCCGGCATATTGAGCAGATACAGATTCAACGGATTGAACGCCCCGGTCAATCCGGCGAACACGGCTATTTTTCCGCCGGCCTCCGGGAAGTATCGCCGCCGGAGCGACAGCACGCCCAGATAGAAAAAAACCGCCCACGCAAGCGCATAGCCAATCAGCGCGATATGCTCCGACAGACAGTTAAAAAATGCAAGCCGCACCAGCGCGGGCGCGGGACCGAAGTAAAGGTAAAACTTTCCGCCGTACATGCTGTAATCCCAGATGCCGTATTTCCAGGCGTAGCCGTACTGGTAAGGGTCGCGGACGGAAAGCAGTTCCGGCGGCACGGCGCGCGGCAGCGACAGACTGCCCCGGCTGAACGCGGCCGCCAGCTGGCCGTAATAGCCTTTGCCGGATTCGGTTTTATAAGTGAACAGCGTAGCGCAGCCGAGCAGGAAAATAAAACCGGCGGATATCACCGCCGCGCGCGCGTATTTTTTGCGCTCCGGCCGGCCTATCGCCCAGATGCCGGCGGCAAAACACAAACTGACAGCCGTGCCGGCGCAAAACAGAAGTTTCAAAAACAACAGCGCCAGCCCGCGCCAGACGCTTTTGCTGGCGAACTCGCGCGAAACGACAGCCGAATTTATCGCAACGGCAGGGGAACTTAAAAACCGGGGAGAGGAACCGTCATAGACTAATACGCCTTTGGCGTCCTGCGGCAAAACCGCGTCCGCGACGGAAAACGAGACGCGGTTTTCAGCCGCATCGGCGGAAACGGCAATTTTCAGCGAAGCGGCGGGGCACAGAGGCGGCGTCTCGTAATCCGTTACCGCGAGGTCCCGCCCGTGATAGAGTCTGGCGGAATAAAAATGCAGCCTGCCCGCCGGGTCCAGCGCAATCCGCAGCGCGCGGGGCGAGTCCGCCGTCTGAAAAATGACGGTCTCGGCTTTGGCGGCGGCAGAGCAGGAAAGGTTGAACTGCGCGCTGATTTCCTTGTCGGAAAGCCCGGGCCAGTCTGCCAGCCTCCCGGAGTCCCCGCTTTTGAGCGCGCCGAACGCTTCCGTCACGGATTTTTGCGGGATATAATCCGGCGAAGGCCGGCGCGGGGCCAGATAAAGCGCGCCGCACGCGCACGCGATAAAAACCGCCGCCGCTGTTTTAGCGATTCTGTCCGGATTTTCGACCGCGGAAATCAGTTTTGGCATCTTGAAAACCGGAAAAAAGCGCGCCCGCCGTCAACAGGCGGGCGCGAACTTCAATCCCGGCAGATTGGGAAAGTTTCCACTATTTTGCCTCTCCCGCCGACGCGGCTTCCGGCGCGGTGAACAGTTGCGCCGAACTGCGCCGGCTGATTTCGGCCTGAAGCGTTTGCAGCACGGCGTCCAGCGTCAGTCCGTTGACGTTTCTGGCGTTGCGCAGCCGCAGGCTGAGAGTGCGAGACTGCGCCTCTTTGCCGCCGACGATAATCATGTACGGCACGCGCATCATGTGCGCCTCGCGTATCTTGAGGCCGATTTTATCCGCGCGCAAATCGCACTGCGCGCGTATTCCGGCGGCGCGCAGAGCGGCGGTTATTTCCTTCGCGTAGGTTTCCTCGCCCGACGTGATGGAGAGCACCTTAACCTGCACCGGCGCCAGCCACAGCGGGAAAACACCGGCGTAATGCTCGATTAAGAATCCGAGAAAACGCTCGTGCGTGCCCAGCGGCGCGCGGTGTATGCACAGCGGCGTCTCGTCACGGCCCGCGCTGCTTTTGTATGTCAGGCCGAAACGCCCCGGAACCGCAAAATCCACCTGATTGGTAGCCAGAGTAAACTCGCGGCCTATCGCGCTCCAGACCTGCACGTCTATTTTGGGACCGTAGAAGGCGGCCTCGTTGGGGATACGCACATAGTTGATGTTCCCGCTTTGCAGGGCGCGCTCCACCATCTCTTCCGTTTTTTTCCACAACTCGGGCTGGTCGACGTATTTTTTGCCCAGCCCCTCCGGCGAATGCGTCGAATAGCGCATGACGTATTTTTCCACGCCGAAAATCTTGAAATAGTTGAGATACATCCTGCACACATCTAGAAATTCCTGCTCGAACTGCTCGGGCGGGCAGTAGATGTGGGCGTCGTTCATCTGCATTGAGCGCACGCGCATGAGGCCGAACAGCTCGCCCGACTGCTCGTAACGGTAGCAGGTACCGTATTCGGCCAGGCGCAACGGCAGTTCGCGGTAGCTGCGCGGGCGCGCCGCGAAAATCTTGTGATGGTGCGGACAATTCATCGGTTTGAGATAGTACTTCTGACCGTCAACATCCATCGGCGGGAACATGCTGTCGACATAATAAGGCAGATGCCCGCTGGTGAGGTACATTTTTTCCTTGGCTAGATGCGGCGTACGCACGCGCTCGTAGCCGGCGGCGAATTCCGTTTCCTTGGCGAGATTTTCCAGCTCCTCTATCATAGCGCCGCCGTTGGGCAGCCACAGCGGCAGGCCGGGGCCGACATCTTCGTCGAAAACGAAAATATCCAGCGCCTTGCCTATCTTGCGGTGGTCGCGCTTGGCAGCTTCTTCCTGCTGCTTGACGTAGGCTTCAAGCTCGTCTTTGGTGGCGAAGGCGATGCCGTAGATGCGCTGGAGCATGGGCCGCTTCTCGTCGCCGCGCCAGTACGCGCCCGCGATGGACATCAGCCGGAAATGCTTTATCCTGCCCGTGTCCACGACGTGCGGGCCCTTGCACAAATCGGTGAAAGCGCCGTTGGTGTAATAATTTACCGTATCGCCGGGGAGGCCGTTAATCAACTCGATTTTGTATTTTTCACCCCGGCCTTCAAAATAGTTAAGCGCCTCGGCGCGGGCGTGTTCGACGGGCACGAAAGGCTCTCTCGCCTTTACAATCTCGCGCATTTTAGCCTCGATTGCCGGCAGGTCTTCGGGAACGAAATGATGTTCCGAGTCGAAATCGTAATAGAAACCGTTTTCTATGGCCGGGCCGATGCCCAGCTTCGTGCCCGGAAACAACTCCACGACTGCCTGCGCCAGAACATGCGAGCAGGAATGGCGCATCGTATGCAAAAATTCTTCTTTGTTCTCTTCTGGCATGATTCAATCCTTGGATGTGTTTTCTACTGAACGTCCCCCAACGCGGCGTGAAGCTCCTTTATCTGCGCGGTGCTGCCCAGCGCGACCACATGGTCCCCGTCGCCCAGCATCCGCTCCGGCGAGGGGTTCATGTCGAAAGCCTTTTCCTCTTTCCCGCGCGCCGCCACCACCAGCGCGGCCCCGCCCTGCGCGCCTTTTAGCGCGCCCAGTTTCATGGCGCGTTTGACGGCGACGTCCTCGAAACGGTAATCGCTTTTTTCCTCGCGCAGCATGGCGTCGAGGAAGGAAACCGTGACGGGCCTCACCATTTCCGACACCATGCGCAGCCCGCCGATATGGCCGGGGTTGATGACCACGTCCGCGCCGCTTTTCATGAGTTTCTGGCGCACGTCCTCGGAGCGCTGCGTGGAGATGATGCGCACCGAGGAATTGAGCAGCCGCGCGGTGAGCGCTACGAAAGCGTTATCCTTGTCGTTGTTGACGCAGCAGAAAATGCCGCGCGCCCGCTCTACGCCCGCGTCCTTGAGCGTTTTGTCCTCGGTAGCGTCGCCGGTGACAACCAGCATTCCCTTGTCCGAAAGCGTCTTGGCGGTTTCGGGGGAACTGTCCACCATCACAAACGGCCTGCCGGTTTTCCTGAGTTCTTCCATTATCGAAAGGCCGGTGCGGCTGGCTCCGCAGACAATGTAATGCGCGTTTAGCGCGCGGATTCTCGATTCCATTTTTCTTCTCCTGAACGCGTCCGTCAGATAGCCGCCTATCCAGGCGGCGGTGAACGCGGAAAAAGCGTAGGCCATCAGCCCCAGCCCGCTGAATATCAGGCATATCGTGAATATGCGCCCGTGCGGCGAAAGCGGGTGAATTTCGCCGTAGCCGATGGTGGCGAGCGTTATCACCGTCATATAAAAGGCGTCCAGCCAGCCCCAGCCCTCGATGACGACGTAGCCCGCCGACCCCGCCAGCAGCACAAACAGCAGCGCGAGGGTCACGGTCACAAGTTCGGTTTTAGTTATGCGCATCTGTTAGATTATATAAAGACTGGAGCGCGGGCAGGATTCTAATCGGTCACCGAAACCGTCAGGGAATAATTTCCCGCACCGTCATAGAGGCTTACGTCCGCGTACCAGTAGCCGGACGAATCGGCGACATACGACACGCTGTCCGCCGCGCCGGTTCCGAGAGTGGAAGACGCTTTCCCGGTCTCGCCGGGATTGTATAAATAGAGGTCGAAATCGGCGCTGGCCGGCGGGGTTACGCTTATATCTATCCGCTGGCCGGCGGTAACGGGGAATTTATAGAAGTCATCCGTGTCTGAACCCGCCAGGTAACCGGTGTAACTGCCGGACGATATCGCCAATGCTGAGGCAAAATCGCCGCCCGCGTCGCCGGGGCTGCCCGCGTCGTTCGGGAAGGTAACGACGGATATCCGGTTCGCGCCGTAAGCGGCATTTGTTTCAGTGGACAGCTTCACCTCGAAGTAATATGTGGAGTTCAGCGAAAGGCCGGTATATGAAGTCGTGTTCGCCGTCAAGGTTCCCGAAGAAATAACGCCGGCGTAGCCGCTGTCTGACGCCAGCACCACGGTATAGGTTGCGCCCGAAACCGGCAGCCAGCTTGCGGTAACGCTGGAAGCATACACGCCGCTGAACGCGGGATTGAGCGCTGTCAGCCCGGCAGGAACGTTTGCGGTAGCGGTGGATATCCGGTTTATCAGATAAGCCGAATCGGCTTCGGTGGACAGCTTCACCTCGAAATAATAGCTGGTGTTGGGCGAGAGACCGCTATAGGCCGTGGTATTGCCCGCCAGCGCGCCCGATGAAATGATACCGCTGTATCCGCTGTTGGAGGCCAGCACGGCCACATACGTTGCGCCTGCAATCGAAGCCCAGCTTACGGCAACGCTGCTCGTGTAAACGCCGCTGAAAACGGGGGTTACCGGTGTTGCCGGACCGTACAATTCCGCCGAGGAAAGATAGCCGCCGGAGTTGTAGCCCCCCACCGCCAATACCTCCCCGCCGGGCAAAAGCGCGGCGGTATGCGACTTGCGGGCCTTTGACAGGGACGCGGCAACCGTCCAGGTGCCGGCGGCGGGATTGTATATCTCCGTTGACAGCAGGCTCCCTCCGCCGTTTGCGCCGCCGGACGCCAACACCCTGCCGTTGGGCAGGAGCACGGCGGCGTGATATCCGCGGGATTGCGACATGGAACCGGTCGCGGTCCATGCGCCGGAGACAGAATCGTACAGTTCCGACGAAGAGAGGTACCCGCCGCTGTTTAGCCCTCCGGTTATCAACACGAGGCCGCCGGGCAAGAGGACAACGGAATGATACTGCCGTGACTGCGACATGGAGCCGGCGTTAGACCATGCGCCCGCAGCCAAATCGTATATTGCCGTCGAAGAGAGGTAACTGCCGTTGTACATCCCTCCGCATACCAGCACCTTGCCGTTCGGCAAAAGGGTGCTCGTGTGCCCGACACGGGGCTCAGGCAGGGAGGCTGCGGCGGTCCAGGCGCGGGTGGCAGGATCGTATATCTCCGCGGACGAGAGATACGCGGCACCGTCATACCCGCCGGAGACCAGCACCTTGCCGTTTGGCAGCAGCGCGGCGTTATGCAATTGGCGCGAATGCGACATCGAACCGACGGACGACCAGAGACCGGTGGCCGTATCGTATATCTCCGCCGAGGCGAGGTAACTGCCGTTGTACACCCCTCCGCAAACCAGCACTTTCCCGCCGGGCAAGAGCGTGGCGGTATGCCCGTAACGGGCTTGAGACATGGAACCCGCCAAGGCCCATGCGCCGGAGCCGGGGGCGTATATTTCCGGCGAAGACGGATAGGGGCTGCCGTTATATCCCCCGACCACCAGCAGTTTTCCGTTCGGCAAAAGCGTGGAGGTATGCAAGCTGCGGGACTGCGCCGTGGAACCGACGCCCGTCCATCCCCGCGCCGACGAGTCTGCCGAGGCGATAAATCCGCCGGAAAGCGTGGCCGACGAGGCATCGGGATTTACAGCCACCACATCCCATGCGCCAGCCGCGGCGCCGGCAAGCGGAAGAGTAAATGAGAGCTGCGCAGCGCCGAGAAGGGTAACCTTCGTCGCCGCTATATCCGCCTGCCCGCTTTTTTTCAGCGTGACTGCGGTGCCCGCCGTAAAATTCGCGCCGGTAAGCCGCGCGTTTTTCAACACCGCGTTGTTGAGTCCCGCGTATGGCGATATCTGGGCTATAACCAGGGCCGCCAGAGTGCTTGTGGATATTCTGTTGCCGGCATAAGCCGCGTTGGTCTCGGTGGACAGCTTAACCTCGAAATAATAGCTGGCGCCCGGCGAAAGGCCGGCGTATGCCGTCGTATTGGCCGTCAGGGCTCCCGATGAAACAACGCTGCCGTAGCCGCTGTCGGAAGCCAGCACGGCGACGTAGGTCGCGCCGGACACGGCGGTCCAGTTCGCGGTAAAGCTGGAAACATACACCGCGCTGAACGCGGGGTTAAGCGCGGTCAGCGCCGGCGGAACCGCCGCGGTTGCCGTGGACACCCGGTTCAGAGAATATACCGCGTCGGTCTCGGTGGACAGCTTCACCTCGAAATAATAACTGGTGGTGGGTGAGAGACCGCTATAGGCCGTGGTATTGCCCGTCAGCGTGCCCGATGAAATAATGCTGCCGTACCCGCTGTCGGAAGCCAGCACGACGACATAGGTTGCGCCCTGCACCGCCGTCCAGCCTGCGGCGACGCTGGAAACATATACCGCACTGAACGCTGGATTAAGCGCGGTCATTGCCGGAGGGGCCGATGCGGTTGCCGTGGATATCCGGTTCGCCGCGTAAGCCGCGTTGGTCTCGGTGGACAACTTCACCTCGAAATAATAGCCGGCGTTCGGCGAAAGACCGGCGTACGCAGCGGTGTTGGCGGTCTGTGTTCCCGAAGAGACAACGCTGCCGTAGCCGCTGTCGGAAGCCAGCACGGCAACGTAGGTCGCCCCCGGTATCGCCGTCCAACTGGCGGCGACACTGGAAACATATACCGCGCTGAACGCGGGATTGAGCGCGGTTAACGACGGAGCGGCGATTGCCTGCACGGCAACGGCTGTCTGGTACGCGGCCGAGCCGCCCTTGCCATCGGAAACGATGACGGCGACGGTGTATCCTCCAGCGGCGGCGGGCGCGGTCCACGTTACGGACGCGCCGGCGCCGGTGATTGTGCCGCTGGCCGCGCTCCAGGAATAATTCAGCGTGTCCCCGTCGGCATCCGAGGCTGCGCAGGTTACTGTTGTGGTTGCGCCGGTGCTGATTGAAACCGGGCTGGCTTGCAGCGAGCTTATGACCGGCGCATGGTTCTGCGCCGCGGAAGCCGCGGCTTCGTCGGCCTTCTGCTTTATTTTTTCGTCAAGCTTGCTCACCTGTCTCTTCACGGCACCGGTCAAACCCAAGCTCCAGCCCGCGTATAACGCGGAGGCGGAGCACAGGCAAAGCGTGATTAGCAGAACCGGTTTTTTCATACGTTCTTCATTTGAAATAAAAATTGACACCGATGTTCACAACGTATTCCAGGCCGCTTTGCATGAAAGAAGTGTCTCCGTCGTTAAGCGTTATATACATCGGCCCCGCATCGGTCTGTAGCGATACCCGCCTGGTTATGAAATACTCCAGCCCGCAAAAACCGCCGAATGCCGTGCCGGTTCCCTTGCTGTAGTCGCCCTTGAAAGATATGTAATCCCCTTCCGCGGCGATGAAGGGGCGGATATTGGTGTCGTTGAGTCCCAGGATTTCGGGGTACCAGTAGAACCTGCCGCCACCGGTGAATATCTTATCCTCGTATTGCCCGCGCGCTTCGAGCGAAAAATTGTCGGACAAGAACACCTTCAAATCCGCGCCGGGGTAATTGACGCCGAGCGCGGTGGAATGCCCATAGGCAAAAGCATGGGACGCCACGCATAACACGCAGGCAAACAGCGCGCAGATATGTCTGAAAAATTGTTTTGCCGCTTGCATTACGTACCCCTCTATGGCATGCAACATACTGAGGTTATCAAAAAACCCGCGGATATAAAAGACTTTGAGGCCGCAAGCCGGACAAGGTGACGAGGCGCGGTTTTAGTTATGCGCATCTGTTTAGATTATATAAAGACTGGAGCGCGGACGATACTTTGCGGTTTCCAAAAAAATGACTGACAGGACAGTCATTTTTTCCTTTTTGCGCATGAAAAACATAATTTTCAAATTTTGCAAAATCTCCAATATGATAGAGAGTTACCACCCTTTGCAGAAAGAGTTGCGGTCGCGGGTAATGAGTGCGTATATGTCATCTATGAGGCCTTCACATATTGGATGGACATATCTGTGATTTATGGGCTTGTATTCGCTCACAGCATGACGAAGGACCACGGCCCCCTGCTCAAGAGATCCGCCCCCGCAACTCCTTGCCCATTTCTGGAATTTCAGGCCCTCGTCATTGCGATTGCCGTAAAACGGCCCGCCGTCGTGGCGGTTTTCGGCCAGCAGGTCGGAAAAGCACGCGGAAGGTCTCTTCTTGTATTCGTCCATTATCATGAAGAAAGCTTTTTTAGAATCCGGCGGCACCAGTTCGATGACGTTGTATGATGTCTGCAAAAGTCCGGCCTCGGCAGTTCCGCTGGTTCCGGATGTGGGATTGTTTGGGTCTCGCCCCTCATCCTCGTTGCCGCTTGATTCAAAAATCGCATGAGCCCATATCACGGAAAAAAGCTTCTTCAGGTCTGAATCGTAGTCCGGCGGGACATTATCGTCTGCGGGAGCCGGTTTCAGGTCCTCCGGCTTGACTAGATTGAGAAAAGTCAGCGTATCCTGCCGCGGGTCGCTGCTCCCTGTGAGCATAGCGCGTTTCACGGGGTCCTTGTGCGACCTGCACACCGTCCGCGCGAAGGTAAGAACCGCCGCATGATAGTATCCATGGAGCTGAGCAATCGTTGCCGTGGAATTGTCCTCCGGAAAGTAAATGACCTGCCCTGTGCATCGTTTGTCCTTATCCGCCATGTCGATGAGTTTATTGTAGGCGGCATTGGGTTCCGATGCATGAACGTTCAGCGGAAGAAGCGTAACCGCCAGAAAAATAAGTTTTTTCATTTATGAAGTACACCCCTGTCGGTGGATAGTATGCAACCGTTTCTCATTATACGCCATGATAGTTGTTGCTAACAAATTTTCCGCACAGTTTTCCGCACAAAAAAAACGGAGCCGGTTAAAAACTGCCGGTTTCCGTCGGTAAAATGGTGCCCAGTACAGGATTTGAACCTGTGACCTTTCCCATGTCAAGGGAACGCGCTACCGCTGCGCCAACTGGGCCTGGCAATAACCACACAAAGAATCCTCCGGCAACTAAACGGCGTTCGCGCACGTTATACAGGCCGGAAGTATATGCCGACTACGCTTATTTTATAATATTCCGGCCCAAAATAGTCACGCCAGAATTATCCAATGCAAGATGAGCCTGAAGGAATGCGCGTTTCTAATGCAGGATGAGCCTGAACCGCGCTGGAATCGTCCGTTTGCGCTCTGTCGTTCGTA